>ERZ832317.811-NODE-811-length-42570-cov-19.230483_pt1 | contig 42570 bp, 53 predicted proteins | sample MGYA00519695_ERZ832317 | MGnify/ENA primary metagenome ERZ832317 (study PRJEB31850, sample SAMEA3708726) | human gut metagenome | biome: human gut; feature: human-associated habitat; material: faeces | place: China | collected 2014 ...
TTGCCACCTGCAAACGGCTCGGCTGGTCTTGCAGTCCGACACCGACACGCAGATGACATCTGGTGCTAAAATAATACATCTTGCCGATAAATCCGGCAGCAGAGCCGGGATAGTTACAGCCGATATAACACCAGTTTGTCGTATTGCCGCCGCCCACCAACCAGAGCTTATAAACCCCTGGCTTGGGGACATCTACATAAAACCACTGACTGGCAGCATCCTGCGGGTTGGCAATTTCACCAAGCACCTGCCCGCGCTTGTATGGATCGGAATTACCACTGCCCAGCGGGTCAAAATTAAAAGGAATCCCCATGTTAACCTCCAAAACTGCCGGCATCGCTCATTGCAACATCGCTCCAACTTCGGTGCTTGGTTAACGCCACCAAATGACTCCTGCCGTTGGTAAAATCCGGAGTTAAACCGTTAACCCAGCGAATGCCGCCGGCATAAGACAGGTTAACCGTCTTGGCTCCATTGAGAAAATAAATCTCAAACACCATGGTGTACCATTCCTCGGGAAACGTCAGCCGCGAGGTGTCAATATTAATCGTCACATTGTCGGCAACGGGAATTGAAAACCGCTCATGCCAATCCTGCAACACGGCGGTAAAATTACCCGACACGCTGCCCGGATTATATCCACGGTCATAAGCAATTAATTTGCACTTTTGAATATCCGCGGCATAATCATTGTAATCAACTGCATGAAACACCGTTTTAGGTGTCAGACTGGTAACCCTGCCTTTTACATATTCAACCGCCGCCGCAATTATAGTCGTTGTAATGATTATATCGGTTTCATCATCATTCGTTCTATAATTACGATTATCTTCTATATTATAGTATGATTGGCGAGGATGTCCCATCCATCCATTATTAAAAACAATATTCCGTTTGTCGGTGCTTCCGGTATTAGTGGTTATTAATACATTGGCAACTTCAAACTCTGCATTGTTTAAACTCCCGTCTGCATTAAATCCATTCGGAATCAGGCCTTTCACCCCTGGCAGAGCATAGACTGAATTTCCGATATATCCCATCCCATTAAAGACTTGAGTGACGGCGGTAACTTTTCCATCCTGATTATCAAATATGCACAAAGGCAGACTAACCCCGCCAACCCATTGCGTCCCGTTATATAACTTCACATCTTTGGTTCCCGTATCTAGCCATGTTGTCAAATTGACGGGGCTTGCCGGCGCCGTTGTCCCTGAAAACGTCTGTGAAGCAATGACCGTATAAACCGTGTTATTGTCAGATCGATAAAAAGCAAAAGCACCGGTATTCGTTCCGCCCTGTGCTGCAACCAAATCCCCACTGATCGTGATACTTTCGCCGTTAGCCTTGTAAACTTTGCTGCCGGCTTTCAGTGTCATCACCCCGTCAACAAGCTCAAGCTTAATATCCTGCGGAATCGCCGTTATACAGTTGGTAATATTTTTGGCACTCAACGGCCGCGCCGCCACGGCGGAATTTGCCGCCTCCTGTGCCGAAACGGCAGCCGCGCTTGCGCTGGCATCCACCAAAGCCTGTTTACTCGCCGCATTGTTGTTAAAAGCCGTCGTTTTATCGGCGGCATTGGCATTAAACGAAGCCGTTTTGGCCTCATAATTACTGTTAAAGCTATTTGTCTTTGCCGCGGCGTTATCATCAAAATCTGCCTGTTTTTCAGCAGCATGCGCATCAAACCCATTCACCGTTGCCGCTGCCGTTGCTGCCGAAGAGGCCGCCGCCGTCTCACTGGCCAAAGCCGCGGCAGCACTGCCGGATGAAGCGACAGCACTGGCTTGAGCATTCCCCGCCGCCGTTTCTGCCGCCGTAACAAATTCGTTTAATTGCGGTTTCAGCGTATTATCGGCATAATTATCCAGATTCTCCTCAATAATTCCCTGCCGTTCTAAAGAAAAATCGCTGATTTCTTCCTTTTTCAAGCCGGTATAAGTGTCAAGCTCAGCTTTTTTAGATGTGGTATGATTATCCAAATCAGGCTTGACCACCGTATCGACATAGTGCTGTATTTCTTCCTCGCCGCTCTTGATATAAAAAAGCGGCACTTCAATATCCAGCACCACTTCATCCTGGAACAAAACTTCCAGCTCCTGCCGTTCATAACCGTCAAAAACAACCAGGGTACTTTCATCATTAACATGTGCCATTGCTTTAATCACTCCGTCACTTCCGGCGTCAGTTTAAAATAAGCCACCGCATTCACATTTTGCGGATAAATCGTATGAACATCACCGTTTTTCAGCGTCAGCTGAATGTCAGTTTTATAATTCGCCGGAGGATAATCCGTCTCCGTCCGGGTTAATTTAATTCTGGCCGTGCCATTGGCGGCCGAAATAATCTCGCCGTCTTTGCTGAAAATCTCCTTATTATCGCTGTCACGCACCGTCATTTTAATTTGGCATTCCGTCAAATCAAAATTCTTGTTGCCCGACTTGAAATTCATCAGAATGTCAAAACTGTCTCCCCGGCGGATGGTAATTCCTGCCGGTGTCATAATCCCTGCCATTTATTCCTCCTTATTTCCTCCGGTGCTACCGGTAACGCAAATATTCAACCCGCAGGCCGCCCGGATTACTGTTCACTTCCCGCCCGGTTCCCCAGCTGTCATAAAGCGACACGGAAGCTCCCTCTCCGGCACTGCCGGAAAAACCCGTACCGCCTGAATTACCGTTCCGGCCGTCGGTTCTCAGAATTTCAATCAGCCCTGAAGAACTGTTCACGCTGAAGGTTCCGCCGCTGCCGCCTGAGCCGGCCGTCCCGGCTTTTCCACCCTTGGCCCGTACAATTTCCACACCGCCCAACGTCATCACGGCATCTCCGCCGGTTTTGGAGCCGCGGTTTGTTTGCTGCGGCGGCGCATAAATTGTCAGCTGCTGAGCCTTGGGATTAACAAATTCAATCTCCACAAAAGCCCCTGAACCACCGGATGACCCCATGCCATAACTGCCGGCAATCCATGTCGTACCGGTTCCTCCGGCACCGCTAACCGCAATCTTATAAACGCCTTTTGGCAGTTTAATGTTGTAATTATATTCACCGGCCTGTTTAATCAGCACGGTTCCCGGATCATAGGCCTCCGCTTTATAAACCATCTTGCTGCCTTTATAAATATGCAGCACCTCAACCGGTGTCAAAGCCGTGTTGCTGTAATAAGCCTCAATAATCCGGCGTTTTCCTTTATATAACCGCTTATCTGCCGTAAAATAAAAAACGCTGTCATCCGGTTTGGCTGGCAGCGTCTCAACCTCCACAAACGATTCGGCTATCTTTTTCAGCCTTTCCTGAGCTTTTTTAAGCACATCGCTTAATTGCTTATTATTCACGGCGTCATTGTCTAAAGCGCCAACCGACAAATTAGTCACCTTGTGACCGGCCAAATCAAGCTCTTTCTCCATTTTGGCCCGACCGTCCCGCAAAAAAATCTGCGACAAACCGGAAGCAAAACCGTCGTCTTCCTCATCCATCCGCGCCGCCTGAATCTTTTTGTTTACCCCGCTCAAACGGTCTTCCGTCCAGTTATGCAGGCGGTGAAATTTCCCTTTCTCATCAAACGCCATATCTCACCTATTCAAACACAAAATAAAACGCTTCCGCTTCAGTTTCTTCCGGCAGACTGTCCACCGGCTTAAACTTATCCTCAACGTCCTGGACGTCTTTATCAATCTGCTCCGACGCAGCCACCAACTGCTTACGGTTAACGGCATCGCCGTCATCACTGCCGTCAGCCAGATTTTTAACCTTATAATTGGCCATATCAATCGGCCCTTCCATCGGCACGCGGCCGTCCCGCAAAAAAGCAAGCGACAAAGCCGAAGCAAAACCGTCATCTTCCTCATCGGCATGGTCCGTCACAATGTCAATGTCATTTTCCCGGTCTTCTTCCCAATTATGATAACGGGTATAAATCCCCTCGCTGTCATACGGCATCTTAATTCTCCAACAAAAAAACCGCCTTGTTCACACAAAGCGGCCCACCTTTTCTTTCTCTGTCATTATCCGACTAAGTTGCTGTCATTACCCGACTTGATCGGATAATCTCTTCCTGTCATTGCCCGACTTGATCGGGTAATCCAAATAAATATAAAAAAGAGCGCGTTCTTTTGAACACACTCTTTCACGATACCTTTTTTATAGCAAAGCAGGCTGCCTGCTGTCAAGCACTTTTATCATCATTTCCATTTTTCTGGACGTGAAGCCACAATATGTCCTAACTTATCATAAAGAATATCGTCAATAAGGTTTACTCTCATCTCATTCTCAAAAAAGTATGGGGGCCTATAGCCCCCTGCTATCCCCTCAGAGATAGCCCGTTTACATATTTAATATAACATCTATCTATTAACAAATCAATTAATAAAATAGTCTTCATCCTCTTTCCTCTAAATTGAAAGAGGGGATGCGAAAAAAAATGCACCCCCCATATATATGCTCGCCTACGAGTCTAGCGGATATAGATTATATATACCACAAAAAGCGTTAAAAGACAATTAAAAAGCATCTAAAGCCCCGTTTCCGGGGCTTTTTTCTAGGCAACAGCTTGCTTAATTTTAGCCAATTTGGCTTTTAAGTCTTGGTTTTCAGAAGTCAATTGACGAAATTTAAGCGTATCAGCTTTGTTCTTGGTTGCGTGCCAGCGATGAAGCCAAAAAATAAGCTCACTGTCAGACACTTCCCAATCCTCCGTTTTTGGCATCCCCTCCAAGAAATTATTAAGCTCTTCGCGAAACGCCGCAGCCATGCAAGATTTAACTATACCGCCGATTTCGGTCTTGGCTTTTTCAGAAAGCACAATCTCTTTCTTACCGCTCGGCAAAGAGCGGGTATGCTCCCGCACATTAACTTCCCCGCAGGGGTAAATCGCTTTAAGTTTAGCTTCCATCGCATTAAAAGCCTGAATATATTGCAACTTAAATTTTAATGCCTTTGAGCCAGTGAACCCCATTGCCAGCAGCGTAAAACCATCCCGAGTTATAATATATTGCTTTTGTTGCTTACCTTGTTTATCAAAATATGAGGACAATCCAAAATTGGATTGTCCGTTTTTAAAGGTCTCCCCATTCTTGGGGCGACCTAAATCTTCACAGTCCCGTAAATCACCAATAATATTATTAATCGCCCGGATTACATGACTATGCTGTTTGCCAAAAACTTCGGCCACCCGAACTGATGTCGTAACCACTTGTTTGTCTTTTGAAATTTCTACAAGATTATTCATTAATATATGTCCTTTTGTTAGAAAGTCCTAGTTCAGCTAGGTCTGGGGAGCTAACAACACGACATATAACGTGCGGACTTATTCAATATATTCGTCGCACTCCCCAGATAAAACCCGTTACAACCAATCAAGAAGAAAACAGGCATAAAAAAACGCATCTGACGGGAGCGTAACCGTATATGTTAGAGTTGTTAGCTCTGTTTTTATAATAATATTGTATTAGTTAAAAGTCAATTAATTACTCTTGCCATTTATACACCTTAGCCAAATCTAAATTCCTAGTATCAAATAATTCTGGATTATCCTTAATTAAGCGCGATATTATAATGCTTATATAAGGAGGAAATTCTACTTTCCCCATCATATTTTGTAATTTTAACGGCTCAACCACCCCGAAGTTTAAATAATCCAAAATATCAACTAAATTAAGAAAAACTTCTTTAGGCCTAAACCTTATTTTAAATACATTATTTTTAAACCAATACCATACTTCTCTAATTATTTTAACAAATAAAAGAAACACCGCTATCATTTTTCCCGGAACAAAATCTAAAATACTTGATAGATATATCAACAAGGGAAATAGAACAAAACCAGATGTTAAATAACCCAAGAATAGACTCAAAAGATAATTTCCTGTTATCATATTCCAAAAATTATAACGCCACCCATTAAGAGGAGAGGACAATTTAAAACCATTTATATTTCTAGCCATTTGCGCAAACAAATAACAATGCGTATTAATAAACAAAAAATCAAAATAATTATGCTGTATTTCAGGTAATTTTATGTATTTTTCTCCCATTTTTTGAAGATCAAAAAGTTGATCTGTATAATCAACAGGTCTATATATATCACCTTCCTTATGATACTCTCCCCTAGTTATCATATCACTAGTATAAATTCTCCCAGGAGCTATATTCATGCCATTATTACGAAAATAGTGATTCCTTTTAATTTCATCATCTCCAAATTTTTCATCAGCAATTTCACTAAATAAAGAAGAGAAATCACTCATCAACATAGTAACTTCTTCCAAATGAGCATTAGTATTTTTCTGTTTTTCTTTATTTTTTTTATCTCTTTCTATAATTTCTCGAAAAATAATATTCCGTTGTGTCAAATTATCTTCATTGTTATCACCAAACATCATTTTCTTCCCCGATAGACTTTCGGCATTTTATAGCTCTTGACCTTATACGGATTCTTATAACCTTTTTTTCCGGTGTAGGGATTCCGATTCCCTTTGGTGCTATAATTATTCAACTTACTCCCGTCAGAACTTGTCTTAAAATGCCCGGACACATACGTCCCGTTTTTGCGGACATATCCGCGCTGATATTTGGCTTCCGCCGCTCCGGCAGCCAAAACCACCACTGCTATTAATAGCAATAAAATCTTTTTCATCTCTGCTCCTCTCAGTCAAAACAAAAGATAGCAGAATATTAACCTCTACTCTCAAAAGAGTCAATTAAGAAGAAAACAGGCATAAAAAAACGCGGGAGACTTGTTATTTCGTCCTTTCCGCGTTTTGCCTTCTCATTTAAGAGCGAGGTCTTGCAAGCCAGATTAACTGGATACCCCGTTTCCGGGGCTGCAATTATTCTGCAATGATGATAAAACAAAACATCATCCATGTTGGCACAAACCAAAGCAAAAAAAGACTTAGCAGAATCTTCCAACAATATTTATAAGTCAAAAACTGCTTGATATTACTTTTTTCGAATGTATTTTTGTACCATTTCATCACAATTTCCCTCTGGATATTTGTATCCCAGAAAACGGCCAATTTTATTGGCTGTCATATCTTCATCACTTTCTTTCTGTGTATTACCTCCAGATAATACATCATATTTTTCTTTAAGTCTAGATAGAATATCTATTCCTAACAAACCTCCAGTTCCTCTTTGAGCGGCCAAACAATTCAACATAGCATGTTTGTATTTATCATTTAGCCCTAAAGGGCTATATTGATTAAAATTATTATATGTTTCAACCACAACACCCGGGTCAAAAATAGATTGTTTTCTTGTTCTTTCTGCTATTTCATGCTCGGTTAAAGGTCCCTCCTGCATCAGCATATCTGCCAATGCCTCATTTAGACTTTTTATCTTGTCCATCGTTTTCTCCCAAAAGTTCTCTGGCAATATCCTGCGCCAGTATTGTACGAATATTATTGCCACCGCCTTTAACGCTTCCGGTCAAAATATTTCCGATAACCTGCTGATAAAGCGGTGAAGTCAAAATATCCACGGCTTCCCCGTTACTGTTCAATAACCGCTGCGCAGCATCTTTATAATATCCGCTGTTTAGCCGCCCAAGGATATAGTCCAAAATCGCACCCTTTGCCGCTCCGCCGCTTTCCAATTGTTCCCGCCCGAAGAAACGCGTTCCCTCCGGCGTAACCAACTTGTTTTCTGCCCGGTTCGCCAAACTTGCCAAACGGCTGTAAGCATTTTCATTTTTAGATAACTTATCAATCAAGTCTTTGTAATCCGGCTCATAATCAACCTCTTTTAACACATTCTGATAATTTTTAGCTGTTTTGGAAAAATTTTGCTCCGGTGTCACATTTACTGTCATTTTATCAAACAGTCCTTTGCGCAGGCCGATTCGTGACATCATTGCTTTTTCGGCATCCCCGCCGGCTTCCAATAAAATCTCATTCATAACATTTTTGGCTGAACCCGGCTGATATTGCAAACCGCGTTGATACATATTTTCAAACTGCTTATATAATTCAAAATTGCGGTCACTTCCTTTAACGGCACTGTCTTTTGCCAGAACACGATCTAATTTTTCCTTCAAATCAACTAATTTTACTGTTTTTTTTGTTGCTTTTTTTCCCGGAAATTCCTGAATATAAGACTTATTTATTGCATCATCAATCAATCCTCTGGCTTCCAACATATGTCCAAGAGTTCCCTCTCTTGTTCCATAATCAGCCATATCCAATCCTTCTTTCAAAGCCTTATTGTACTGCTTTTGCTGAAAATTGTTTAGTTTAGGCAGATTCTCCCAACTCCTGACTTTTTTACCTTTGTTTGCATCCACAAAAGTCTGATAAGCTTTCCGAACATCTTTATATCTTGTCCGGGCATCCACGCCGTCCAAAACATCAGCCAAAGCCTTAACGGATCTCCGGTTAATATTGTCGGCGGCCTCAGTAGCATCACGAGTCACTGCCTGAGCAATATCATCGTCAATTGTTGCGCCACGGCGTACTAAACGCAAAGCATCATTATTTTCAACAATATTTTCCAAACCGCCTTTTAAGGTCTGATAACTTTTATTAAATTCAGGCTTAACAAATGGAAACTTCATAAAAGAAGCTGGCGTAAATTTTATTACATTGGCTGCAGTACCGCCCAACATACCGCCGACGACATTTGCCGCAATTTTTCCGGCCGTACTTTCCGGATCCACCGCCCCTTCCAAAGCACCGCCGGAAGCCGCCGCCGTCACTGCTCCCTTTCCCGGAGCTAAAACAGCTCTCGCCACTTTGCTTGCCAACCTCTGTCCTTTGCCTAGCAAGCCGGCAGCTTTCAGAGGATTACCAACAACTCCCAAGCCTAAAGTAGTTCCGGCCGCATCTAAAGACTTATTTACAGTACGATTTAATCCTTCAATATCAGCCGATTTAGCAAGAGAATCTATTTTATCGGATCTTTCCTGAAAATTACCACCTAAAAGTTTGTTTAATTTGCCATATATACCTAAACTGACCGCACCAGCAACTTTTTCCGCACCCAAAGGTGCTCCCTCAGCAAATCCTTCAGCAAATGTTCCCCAGTCAAATGAAGCATTTTTTTGTTTATCCTCATAGGCTTTTTTTCTGTCCTGAATAATTTTTCGCTGTTCATCCGTAATCTGCGGAATTGTTGACAATCCAATCCTCTGCGAAAAATCGTCAAAAGGCATATTTGCATAATACTTTTGATGTAAACCCTTAGCCAATTGCTCATCGCTTAAATCATTATATTGCGGATATTTCTGTCTGATTTCTGCAATATTCATAAAACCCTCCTACAAAATTCCCAATGGATCACTATTTTGCTCAGAAGAAGAACCCGTTTTACGATACAAATCCGAAATTGCCCGCTGTTTTTTTATTTCATCTTCCGCATTTTTAATAATCCTTTGCCAAGCTCCCTCAATTTGCGCCGGGGTATATTCAGAAATATCACCCGCAACAATTCCCTTTAAGAACTTGATATCATTATCAGACTTAGGACCGGATAGTTTCTCAGCCTGGTCCAAAGTCTGAGAAAAAGCTCCGGATTGTAACCACTGCCGGGATCTTTGCGCCTCAGGTGTTAACATTTCCGTAGGTATGCGTCTGTCAAATGCGCCGGCTAATACGCTTTTTCCATATCCTAACTGAGCTTTTTGCAAGTTTTCAACTGTTTGCCGATAAGTATTTCTTAAGTTTTCAATACCGATTTCATTATTTCTCAAAGATATTTCATTATTTGCATAATCTTTGGCGAAAATTTTATCTGCTTCTTTTTGACCTGCTTTTCCCCAGTTTCCAAATCCCGAACTATTAACCAAAGCGCCACCTATAGCCTCACTTCCCGGGCTGACCATCAAAGCAGCTTTATCCGGTCCGAATATTTTAGAAAAATATTCATAATTCTGGATTTTATCCGTGGGTTTAGATACCGGATTTAACAAATTAGCCAACTGTGCCTGCTTTATTTGACGGTCCAAGTCATTATTAACAGAATCAGCATCCAAACGTTTACTTTGCAACAGATAACTTGCAGCCAGTTTTGGATCATAAGCCGCCATAGCACTGTTAATCTGCTTTTCATCTCCTCCTATCAAGGCATCAGCCAAATCTTGCTGTTTTTGCTTATCCTGCGCTTCATTATAAGCGTCATTATAGTTTTCAAGCGCATTAGCCCAGTCAATACCGCTCACCGCCTGCGGTTTAAACTGATTCATCGTGTTAACAATTGCCTGATCGCTGTTAAATTGTCTTCTTTGCATTTATTTACTCCCTGTTGCACTACCTACTGCTTTATTTGCTGCCGCAGCTCCCATTGGACCGCCAAAATATGCTCCGGCAGCAGTTGCACCTGCCTTCAAAACATTATTCCACATCTGATTATTTGCCGCCGCATTCGCCTGATCAGCCTGCATACGCTGATTATCCCACCCGGTCAGCAAATTAGCTATTGCCATATTCTTGTCATAGCTGCTCATTGAGTTTGACAACAGATTCCAAACCTGGTTCGTCGCCCCCGAAACCGCCTGATTACCAAAGTTTCCGGCATTTATCTGATCATTCAGCGATTGGCTAAAAGCATTCTGCCCGGCCAAAGTCGCGTTATAAGCCGCCTGATTGGTTGCATCATTCTGATTGTTTTGCAAATCCGTCATGGCACGCTGATAGGCTTCACTTCCCGGCGTCAGTCCCTGATTAATCAGTCGGGTCTGCAAATCATCCGTCTGTTGTTCGTAAATCGGCGCCGTCTTGTCCAAATAAGATTGAAAAGCTGCCGCCTCTGCCCGCTGCCGGGCTTCATCCGATCCATCGACCGACCAGTTCCAATTGCCCAGATTGCTGTTTTCACTCAAAGCCTTGGCAATATCCTGAAAATTGCTGTTAACCGCGTCAAAATCGCTGGTATCAACACCGTTTAAATAATTTAACGCCGTCGCGGTTCCCACATTCATCCGCCCGCTGGCTCCCCCGCCACTCATTTATTTATCCTCCATTTACATTCTGATTTTAACATCCCGAAAATATAGCAATCCTCGCCGGAACCGCGATATTTCCGTAATAGCCCCTCCTGAACAAATCCGAGGCCTTTAACCAGCTTCAGACTTCTCGCATTGCTTTTGCTCACAATAATATTAATCCGATGACATCCCAAAGCGTCAAAGGCCAAACCAAACGCCACCCTCAACGCTCTGCGCGTACACCAGCGCTTATCCACCGTGTAGATTGTCCACCACACCGAACCGTCTTGCAGCCCGTGATAGATTAACCCGCCAATTGGACGTTTTCTCAAAACAAACCCCAGAGCCAAGCAGGCGCCCAGTTCGTCGCGGCGAATGCCCAAACCGGCACAAACCCAGCTTGCCACCGCGCCGTCCCTGTCCGGGATAATGTTACAAAATGCCGCTGCCTTGCTCATAACGAACCCCCGTGTCATACCATTCAATCAAATTGCCTCTGGTTTTGGTCTTGAAAACAATGCTGGCTTTGAAGCCGGTTGCCGAGTTGGCAATCCATTGACTGCGGATTTTGCCCCGCAGCGTTGCCCACTTGGTGCCGATCGGATTATCCAAACTGCTCCATTCCGCCACGTCCCACTTAGTCATGCCGGAACTGCCGATATTCTCCTGATAACCGACTTTGCGCTCCTCAAAATCCATATTCGTATAAATCACCAGTGCATATTGCGTTGAAGACTTGGTGCGCGGGTTAAGCAGCTGTATTTTTTTCAAGTTCGGCGTTCCCAAACTGGTGAAAGCCTGCTGAACTTCGCCCAAAATATGGCTTCCGTTGTCAGAATAACCTTCGTCAAACAGAAAAACGCTGGTGTCCGAACCAAAATAAGCCCGGTCCTGAAACAATCCCCAACAAAAAGCACGGATATTGGTAAACCGGCACCAGGCGCCGTTGTTCAAATTGACAACATGCTGCTCAAACTGATTCGCGGCCGGAACATTAAAAATCGCATAACCGCCGCGACCATAGATAACTGACTGCCAGCCCTCCTTGTCCCGGTTGCTTTTGGCGCGTTCCAGCACCAGCCCGCGGATTTTGTCACTGAAGGCAATTTGCGAGGCATTGGCTCGTTCCAGCGGCAACGCTTTGGCTAGCGGAATATAACCGTCTTCGGTAATAATCACCACATCGCCCTGATACTGCATCGCACAGCGCCAGCCAATCGGCTTGCTGATTTTGTAGCTTCCTTTCAGCGCCCAGTCTTCCGCATTGTTCGGATTCGAGCCGCCGTAAACCAAAGCTTCGCCTTCCGAGGTCAAAAAGACGGTCAAATCGTCAATTCCCTGCCCGCCGTCCTGCGTCCAGTTTAACACGGCCACCAGACGGCCGCCGAAACGAGCCACCGCCGAAAGGTCAAAATATACCAATTCTCCGGCCACACTGCCGCCGACTTTCGGATACCAGGCTTTCAGCGTGTCCTTTTCGACAAACCACAAGAACTGCTTTGAAACGCTTACGTTAATAATCCGCTCCGGCACCAGACTTTCATGCGTAAAGCCCCAGTCGTCAAAAACATCATCGCCGCTTTCATCCACATAAAACACTTTAGGCGTATCGGCGCCGTTCACAAAAAACAACCTGTCTTTATATTGAAACGTCTGGCAGGCGTTATCCTTGAAACTCGGTGACAGCGGCGTCACATGCGCCTTTGAAGTAATATTCCAGGCTTTGCCGCCGGCTACGGCAATCAGTCGGTCCCCACCGGGCTTTTTATATTCCGCCAGGGTTTTAACCGCCGCATTCAGCCGCACATATTCCGCATATCCCCGCCGCAAAACGACTTTGGTGTCCATCGGAATATAGTTGTCCATCACGATGGCATCAGCCTGATTCATTTTGTCAACCGAATCTCGGGCGTTTAACCCGCCGACCGGAGCCGGCAGGGTATAGTTGACCGATTTATTGCCCCGTTGCGTCTGTCTCTGCTGCATCTCTAAGCGTCTCCCCGTGCCGGATTAACAACAACTTCAGCCTCAACCGGGTCAAAGAAACCGCCGGACAGGTTAATGTCCTTTGTCGCCAGCCCGGTTCCGAACTTAAGCTTGCGCTCCCGCTCATACTCGTTAAATTCTTCGGCATAGTCCAAACCGTTGCGGCGATACCAGCGCCAGAGAATACCCAGCTTGATGACATGCTCGTCAAACAGCGGAATGTCGCTGTTTTTGCTCAAAACGCTTTTTTCTTCATAGGTGGACCCGTCCATAACAATATTGTTTGAACGGTATTGAAAGACGATTTTTAAACCGTCTGCCGGCACCGTCAGAAAATGAATCATGCCGTTTTGCAGCTTAAACTTTAAGTCAATCCCGGGGCAGGAGAAATATTTTTCCCGCATCCAATCTTCCGGCGTAATCGCACCGATGACTTTTTCCTGCGTATCTTTAATATAAATGGTATTATTCAGCAGGCTGTAAAAATCCGGGACAACATTTCCCATAATATACTTGGTCTTTTTCCCGGCCGTCCGCAAAATCCCTTCTTTGGTCAGCTCCTGCCAGTCGCCGAAACGCAGCAGGCTGTCCAGCTCCATTTTAGCCACAGACAGCCAGATAGCCTCATGCTGCGAATTGCGGTTGAACAAGTCTTCCGGCCGCTTGGTTGCGGCAATATCCGCCACTTCCTGACAAATTTCCAAAATCGACTTCATCTTCCCCTCCGGGGTAACATTATTTTTTTGTGGTTTCCTGTTTTGCCGACGGTGCTACCGATGCCTCCGGTGCTACCGGCGCCGGCGCTGCCAGCGCCCCACCCGCCGGGTGCGCTTTCAGCGCGGCTATTTCTTCCTGCAATCTTTTAATTTCGTCCTGATAGGCCTTTTCCTGTTCCTGCCATTCCAACAGCACTTTGTTGTCTTTGGCGTTGGCCAAAAACTTAGCCGCCAGTTCATGTTCCCTGACCACATTAAGCTGCACCGCTTTTTCTTCCGGCAGCTCGGCCAGGGCCTCAACGGTAAAGATGCCGCGAACTTTCAGGGTGTCAATTTGCGCTGCGTCCAAAAAAGCAAACTGATTGAGCGGCGTTCCGTCTTTAATTTGCTTGCGTTCCAGCTGATAACGCTGATATTCCAAAGGAAAACGCCGGATTTTTTCTTTGTCAGCCGGCTGGTCATAAACATCAGTGTTGTTGTCTTTCATGCGAATTTCCACATAAGTTACGTTTTCAAACACCGGCATCCCGTTGTCATCGATTTTGCTTGTTTTAACCGAGCGGTCATAAAAGCGGGCTGCAACCCCTTCTTCTCCTTTTGAATTGTTCAACAAATCCTGAAACATTGAAAAATCTGCGTCCATTATAAAATCCTCTTTTTTAATCATGAAAAAAGAGAGAGGGCTTGCACCCTCTCCCGGTTAAAAATAATAATTAATCGCCGCTGTGATCAATCAGCACGCCTTGCAGTTTGGCATTAGACATTGTCATGTTGCCGGCCCAGCCGAGAATGCGGTAAAGAGCATCCTGATTAATTGCCATGCGGTTGCCGCCGATAACTTTCATATTGCGGTCTTTATGCGGCCGCAGATAAATGTAATCGGTGTTCAGGAAGTACATGTGCTTCTCCGGGCAATTGCCGCCTTGGCCGCCGTCATAAATAACGTCAACGCCTTTGAATTTCAGCGTTTGGAACCCAGCATCCGCCAGTTTCGGATCGCTGAAACGCTGCAACGGAGTCAAACTCTGCTCATACAGCGAATACATGTGGTCGTCGGCCACAATCAGATCCGGCTTGTCGGTTCCGCGCGAAAGAGCCAAAAACATCTTGTCCATTTCGGCACGGATTGTGTCTTTGGTCAAAGCCGCCGCGGCCGTAGTTGCCTGGTTGCGCCAGAATTCATTGCCGGACGTCGCGCGGTTAATTCCGCCGACGGTACCGGTTGCTGAGGAATCGGCCACCAGCAGTTTCAAACCGCCGATTGCTTTGCCGGATGATGCCGTTCCGTCACCGTAAACCGCTGCCGACATCTGATTCAGCATGGTTTTCTCCGCATTGCTGATACGTTTGGCAAATAGGTCAATCATCTGCTCTCTGCCGGAGTTCTTCAGCATGTCTTCGCCTGAAATCGCTACCGGCACCGCACACAGCTTTATCTGATATTCCGCGGCGGTAAACAGCTGCTTGGGCGAATAGTTAATGGCATCATAGCCATTATACCACACCATATCCCCTTCGCCGTATTCCAGCTCTTCCACAATTTTGGAACCGCCGGAAATCGGGCGGATTTTGTTTTTTGCCTTCAAACGGTTCAACAGAGCATTGTTTTTAGACACGTTATCGGCAAGTTTACCAGTACGGCTTTCCAGCGTCGTGGTAAAAATGTCGTCGTAATTACTGTTAGGACTTGCCATCCTTCTTTCTCCTTAAAAAAATCTGTTTATGTTACAGAGCATCAAACTTCTGCGCCAGTTCCTCCTCCAGCGAAAGCTCCGGCTTGGTGCCGACCGCTTTGCTTTTGGGGTCAAATCCCGCTTCTTTGGCAATGGCGGCTTCCGCAACCTTGCTTTTCAAGGCTTTGTCATTTTTTTCCGCCATCAGCTGTCCTCTGATTTCCGGGTCAAGCCAAACGGCTTTGTCATAGGCATCCTGAATGTTTGCCGCCGCACCGCTTTTCATCAGCTGCCCCATCACCACCTTAACTTTGTCAAAATGCGGATGAACCGGATTCCCGGCTTCGTCCTTGGCTGAGATAAAACTCTCAATGGTTGACCGAAGTTCTGCCTGCCGCTGATTGGCCAGAAAACCGTTCAAAGAATTAAACCCTTGCTCTAACCGGCTTATTTTTTGCTGAAGCTGATTTTGCTCACTGTTGTTGTCATCGGCCAAATTAACGCCGTAAGCCTCAATCAACGTCTTAATCGTCCCGCGCGGGTCCTGGTTAATCGCATCGTCAATTTTCGCCAAAGCTTCAAAATACTGCTGCGGCTGACTGATGCCTGATTTGCTTAACCGTTCCGACCGGGGCTGAAAAACGCTGTCAACCCACTTATAGCCGTTTAATTTGTTGCCGAAATCGCTGAATCCGCGTTCAGTCTCCTTTTCCCGCTCAGTCAGATATTTCCGCCACTCGGGCGCCAAGGTCTTAAACTTTTCAGCATATTCCTTTTTGTATGACTTCGGAGCGTCCAGATACTCGTCAACGCTTGAGGCATTCTCGGAACTCTGTTCTCCGTCTGTCATATTATTTTCGTTTTCCGGCCGGCTTTGCATTTCTGCCGAAGCAGCCAGATCTTGTAAAATGTCATCCATTCCAAATCATCCTTTTGTAATTTTTTAAAAATTCAGCCCAAAGGTCATCTCTTTGGGCTTTTTCATTACGCAGCCGAACATTTCGCCGATATTCGTCCGTGTAATCTCCTGCAAGAGCCAATTGATTGGCTCTTAAATACTTTTCGACATCCGCACTTGAGGACGCAACCGACCCATCGGGCAAAACGATTTCGTCCGTCCATTGCCTGTTAATATTAGACATCAAAACCCTTTCACATATCCGGTTGAAATATTGGCCGTAACATTGCGCCCTGCTGCCAGCTGCTCTTGCTTTAAGGCAAACTGCATCTCGGCCTCTTTGTTTTGCATAGCAATCTTGTTGTCCTCCGCCTGTTTTTTCAAAGCCAGTTCCTGACCTTTCAGCTGGTTTTGCTCTTTTTTAATCGCAAATTCCTGCTGATTTTTGGTTGCCTGATTTTGAACTGCCATTAACTGCGGATTAGGCTGCGGCTGTTTCGGCTGGCTCAGCTGCTGCGCAATCTTGTTCAAAGCATCGTCAATCACGGCCTCAAACTGTCTGGCATTCGGCAGCGTTGCCACTATCGACATAATCATTTGCTTATACACCGGCAAAAGCAGCGGCTGAGCCGAAACCGCCTGAAACGCAGTGTTAATCATTTCGTTAATCGTCTTCACCGCACTTAAAGCCTTTTCGGCCTCGGCATCCTGATTAAAGACGGTGTCGGTCTCAATCCCAAGCGCCATGCCGCGCAGCTTTTGCGTCTTCAGCAGCTCGACAGCCTGCATTAAAACCTTCGGCTGCGTATTCGGAACAAACGCGGCCAAAGTCTCGGCATCAAACCTTTCGCAGATAATTTCCGCTTTAATTTTGAACAAATCGCAGATAAACCGCTGCATATCGTTCTGCCGGTCCTGATTGCGCAAACTGCCAAAATTAGTCTTTTGCTTCACCGCCTGCGCCGTCTCCCGCGGGTCTGAATTGCCGCGCATAATGTCAGATACGCCGGTAATTTCAAACAATTCGGCTTTAATCTCTGCCCGGCGCTGCGCTAAAGAACTCAAAACGTCGATATATTGTTTAATCGGTGCAAAATCGATAATTCCGGCAATTCCGCCGGCATCTTTAAGCTTCTGAAAGTCAGAAACGGCCACCAGCGTCACTTCTTTGTCCAGAATATTAGCCAGCTCGGGGAAAGCTTTGTCATAAGCACCGCTGACTTTCAAAGCCTTCATTGTCAAACGCATCCGCTCGGTCAAACCGTCCATTTCTTTGAGCAAAGCTCTGATTTCCCGATAATCCGGCACCGGAATAAGGCTGTCGTTGGCCTGCGTTGCAAAAATCGGCTTCGGCATCGGAAAAAATCCGTTAAGTTTCAGCAGATCGTCGCTGACCTTCAGAAAATCGGTCTTGCATTCTTTAGACAGCCAATAAATGCGGGAAGTCTTTTTATCCCAGATTTTATAAACCAGCGTATCTTTGCCCTGATATTCCTTTTCGCCCGGCTCAACAATAAGGTCTTTGACCTCCTCGCCGAAAGCGTCAATCACTTCCTGCTTGGTCATCCATATTTTGCGGGCAACCCAGGTCACATCCTCCCAGATTCCCACTTTTTCGACATCGGCAATAAAATCAACCGGATCAATATACGAGGTCACCACTTTTTCTGACTTTTTCAGCGGCAGCAAATCGCCGTTCTCGACAATATCCTCAAATTCCGCCTCATATTTTTCTTCGGCCAGCCCCATGCCGGAAATCAGAAAGTCGTTCCGCACATATTTAATCACCGAGTCAAAATCAAACTGCGCCAAATCCCAGGCTAAAGCCTTTTCAATAATCTTGCAGGCAACCATTTCCGCCGGATCGGATGTTTTTTCCTTACGGTCCACATAAGGCCGCGGCTGCTTGAAATATAAAAAAGGCTTCATCGTCTCTACGGAAGCCCAAAAAATACTATGCTTGTTTTTTTTGCTCTCATTTTTGTAATATTCCCGCGTTTCTTTGATCAAATCGTGAAACGGTTCATACTCCTTTTCAGCCTTTATAATTCGTTCATGCCACTGTTTAACCTTTTCGGCTTCTGACATTGCTTTCTCGTCTTCCGCTTCCATTCTTAATCCTCATCAGTAAAAACACCCAAAAGCGAGCTTTCCCGCACCACAACCACCTCAGGATCATAGCTCGGCAATTCGTCAAACACATGGAACAGCACTCTGTCCCCGACTTTGACTGATGTAACATCCGGTCCGAGAGCCTCAACAGTCCCGATTGTCTGCTCGCCCTCGTGACTGTCGGTCAGAATAATCCCGCCGGACGTTGTCTTCTCTTTGGCGTCTAAACGAATAAACACCCTGTCCAATACAGCTTTTACCATTCCATAGTTCCCTTTCCTGCATCGTTAAACAAATCGTCAAAAGTGACATAACCGTTGCCGTAGAGCTTCGGTTTCCCGGTGTCATAAACCGGCTCGGCAAACGTTAAAACAAAAGCGTCCGCCTTATCTGGCGAACGCCCTAAAATCTCACGAATATCCTCTTTCTTGGCCAGTTTCAACCGTCCATATTCGTCATAACCAAGCGGTATAGCAAACAGTTCATTGATAAATATATCATCATCTGGTATCTGTACCGGCAAATCAGCTTCAAACCATCTTGCAGCCTCACCATACATCTCAGCACGTTTGTTATAATAACGATCTGATTTAATAGCTTTTCCACCAAAATTGACGCCCTTGACGATTTCACCATACCCGCGAGAAATCAGGATATCATAGACACCGGCACCGGTATTGCCCAAATCAAGAAAAATTCTGGCCGGCTGCCTATCATGAATAAGAGCGGTCAGTCTGTCAGCAACGGCAACCGTGTCATAACCCTTCATCTCAATAAAATCCTGCACCAACCGCCCGCGACGCCCGCAAATCTCCGTTCGGTCATCGCCTTTTCTGGCGATATCAACACCAAAAACTAAAGGCGATGTACTTCCATCCATTTTAGGCTTGGCAGCTTCCGTCACCAAATCATATTTAAACAGCTTATTGTTTTCATCATCCATCGCCTCAAAAGAACAATAAAATTCCTGTTGAATCATGGCCTCACTCATACCTGCCCGCCGTTCATCATCAACAATATCCAAAGAAATTGCACCGGTATCTTCCACCGTCAACCGCTGAACAAACCAACCGGCAGCTATAGCATTGTTATAAAGTTCAAAACCATGGTTTTTCCCTCGCGGCGTATAAATAAACAATGCCCAGCCGCCGTTTTCTGCTAAAATTGGGCGGATAAAGTCCCATGCCGCCGGATCGCCCACCGAATATTCGGAAAAAACAACACCGACAGGGTTTGAACCAACATAAGCATCATAATTATCCGAACCGACACATTGCCAGATGCTCCCGTTCCACAGTTCAATCTTCATTTCGGTTGCATTAACCGATTTCCGCAACGGAACAGGAAAAACCTGATCGATAACCCGGCGACCCTGTTTATCAATCGCATCCCATACAACTTTGCGGGCCTGATTATTCAACGGCAGCATATGCCAATAAACGCCAACCCGCTGCAACATGGCCTTAGCTGTCCAGTTTAGCGACAAACTGTCCTTTCCGGCTCGGCGATGCCAGATTGCAACGGCTCTTTTTCCGCCAGAACACAGATATTGCCATAATGGACGTTGATACTCTCGTGGATTCCAGTCATTTGGGATGCAAATTTCAGTCATCTTTTTCCCAGTCGTATTTTTTTATAATAACATTCAAACCGTTCATATTGACATCGCTTTTTTCTTTCCAATCATCGCCAAAAGCATTTTTAAGAATAAAATCAGCTTTGTTCCCCGGCTTCCCGTCGCCACATTGCCGAACCCAGTAAGCCTCAACTTTTGTCTTGTAAAAATCAATCAGCGGAGCAAACTCCGGTTTTTTGGCATAAGCATGAAAAGTTGTTTTGGTAATCCCGCAAAACGCACAAAACTCGTCTTCACTAATTGGCAACGGAACATTAGCTTGAACCACTCCGGTTTTAGTCACGACATCAACCATCCGGCTCTCAGCCTTCTCCAAAAAAGCGGCTATCTGCTCAGCCAGATGCCTCGGCGACTTAAAAGCCCGCGGCCGACCGCCCAGCAACCCCCATTTTTTGAAGTCTGCCAAATATTCTTCTTTTGTTTTTGCCATTTTCAGCCCTTTAACAGCCGTTTAACAATCCTCTGAAAGCCTTAATTTTCAAGGCATTTCGCTTTATAAATTCTTATCGCGCGCATATTTTCGAGTAAGAAAACCCTGCCAAATTGATAATTTCGCATAAAAAAACCGCCTTGTTCACACAAAGCGGTCACTCATCACGAGTCAGCAAAGCCCGATACTTACAGCAGAGCGGGAACAAAAAAGAGCGCGTTCTTTTGAACACACTCTTTCACGATACCTTTTTTATAGCAAAGCAGGCTGCCTGCTGTCAAGCACTTTTTTTACCACACGTTCATAATACGTCCCAACGGCGGAAGTTCCAGCATCATGCCCAAAAAAATAACCGGAACCGGACGGCTCTGTTTTTGCATAACATATATGTTTGCTAAGAAAAAAAACATTTCGTAAAATTGAATAAAATCCATAGTACCTCCTTTCGTGTGCTGGACTAATAAATAAGCACACCTTAGAATATATCAAGCACCTTGCTTATAAAAATTTATCAATTCCTCCAAACCGCGGCGCAAATCTCGCTTGTCGGCATGAACCTCATGCGCTTTTCGCACCCTTGTCATCACATACGAAGCTTCCGCTCTAATCGGCTCATTATCCACACACACCAGCCGCACTACCGGCCAAAACCAGTCCGACACCGCAGCCTGCGCCCGCAAATAACGGCCCCAATGATCTGCCACATTTTCGGCATCCGGCCGCACACTGCCGTCCACCCTCACTTTTGCAATATCCGGCACCCTTGCCCCGCTCGGATTGCCGATCGAAAAATCCGTCCACAACCTGCGCCCGGCTTTCAAACGGTCATAAGCGGAATAACGACTTTTTTCGTCATCAAGCACGCCGAGCAAAAAATACTGTTCCAAAACCGACAATTTCCGCTGTTTGTAAGCCGCCTCGTCATCAAACCCCAAAGCCGCCCGCTCCAAAGCCGACAAGCGATAAAACGCGCTCCCGACGCTCGGGCCGCAGACGACGTTCGTCCCAGCATCCAGCCGCACCAAATCAGGCGAAGCCGGCAAATAGCGCTCGTCTTCCGGCACCGCAGCCGCCGCATTGACATCCTTGCCGAGCTTGTTTCCGGCGCACCCTCCGCCGGAAACACCGCGCCGCTGCCGCGCAGTCGGCGCCCGACAACTAACTTTTTGCCCCGTCAAAAAGTTATCCACAGACTTATCAACACCAGACTTAACCATTCCAAACTCCTCCAAACCTTAACTTATCCAATCCATACGAAAGAAAGCATCGCTTTCTGAGTTCCCTTTATCCGTTCCAATCTTTCCCCTCTCCTCTCCAAACCTCACCTCTCCCGTCTCAACCAAAAAAATAATTTATTATTTTTATTTTCTTTTTGGTTCTTTTTCTTTTTGATTTTTCGCCGTTTTTAAATTTTGTTATACTGTTCCTTGCCTGATTGCGCTTAGCTCTCAAGCCTCTTAATCAGCATTCATTCCGCGTTAACGGCTCGATTCTCGGAGCTTTCGCTCGTCATGCCGACCTATTTTTAAAACTTCCTTTAACGCTTCCTTACTTCACTGTCGGCGGCTCTCTGTGTCCAAACAGTGCGCTCAGGGCATCTGCCAAAGCCACCGCCAACCTATTCCCGCATACCGCGCCGGTCCCGCAGCCGCGGGCTGAGCGTTCACTGTCATCTCACTGCCCATCCCCGCGTTGCTCCTTAGTACCTGTTTAATCTAACCCGCTGGCGGATCCGTTCCCCGGAATCCCCGCCACAACACATTTATGCTAATAAGGTATGCTGTCATCAATGTCTCCCTGCTCGTCTGCCTCGCTGAGGCCGCCTCCGGTGCCACCGGCTGAGCGTTCACTGTCATCGCCCGGCTTTCCCTTTCCTGTCATTGCCCGACTTTCCCTTTCCGTCATTGCCCGACTTGATCGGGCAATCTCTTTACTGTCATTTATCGCCTCACCGGCTCGGTGCGGCTGTAACCGCTCATAATAACGGCGGTTATTGGCATCAATCAGCGGCCGCGCAAAAGAAAACACCACAGCCGCGGCCGGATTGCTTTTTTGCAGACGCGCAGCGGTGGTGCTTTCATTGTCTTCCAGCCAATGTCTGTCATACTCGACACATATATCTATCGCCTCGCGAATGATGTCTGCCGGCTGGCTTTTCAGCCCGTCCCAGATGGAATAAGGCAAAACAAACCCAACTTTAACAATATTTTTCTTTTTTCTGGCCATAGCCTAGTCCTCCCCGCAGACCGCGCCGGTCCCGCACGGCGGGAGCGTTCATTGTCATCTCCCTGCCCTTTCTGCCTCATCGGCTCGATGTGCCTCCGGTGCTACCGGCGCGTTGCTCCATTATGCCTCACCCGCAGACGGCGCCCGTCCGCCGGCTGCAACTTTCCCTTTTCGTCATTGCCCGACTTGATCGGGCAATCTACTCCCTTTATCATCATACCCTCACCCTGCTTTAACTACATATCCAAGGCTTTGGCATAAGTCTCCAAAAGAATTTCCTGCTCATCGCGGTCAGCGGCGTTCATTTTACGCAATTTAAGAATCATCCGCATAATCTTAACGTCAAATCCGGCACTCTTAGCCTCGGCAAAAATATCACGAATATCTGATGCAATTGCCGCTTTTTCTTCTTCCAGACGTTCAATTCTTTCAATCAGGGAACGCAGTCTATCTACGGCAATACCGCCAACCTCAGCCGGTTTTGTTTCCGAAGTTGCTATTTTTTTGCCGATTTTCTGCATATCATGATTAACCTGCACATTTTTATTTTTCTCAGACTGATCAGCCTCTTTAACAATGTCCATTTTCGGCTCTGTTTCCATTTTTTCATCCTCATAACTAAAACTGTTTACTGTTTCCGACCGCCCACCGCTGAATCGATGAATCGATAAAGTTAAAAAGCTAGAACCGGACGAACGTAGAGGTAGTTGCTCTTACCGTAGTCGTACCTGTAACCGTAACCCATGTACAACTTCCACGCACTGGTACTAGTATACTCGGTAGAGGACCAGTAGTAAGCTTCATCATCCAAAGCTTCACCACCTGCCGCAATAAAGGCTTTGTTCAAAACTTCTTTATTCTTGTGAATTGCCTCAAGCTGCCGCAGATTAGGCATTTGCGCAAACTGTTCTTCACATTTGCGTTTACCGTCCCACCAATCAACCTCTTTTATCTCTTTCGGAAGCACTAAAAACGCGTGACAGTCATCCTCCACCACAACAATCCCCTTTAACGGCCTTTTTTTATCAAATTTAGCGTCGATTGTTCCGTCCCAATAAGCAAACTCACCTGTTTTCATTGTCTTTCCCTTTCATTAAAATAATCTGCCCACACAATCTCCGTACCATCCTTTTTCTTCGATCCCAAACAAACCAAGCAAATTCCATCACTGGATTGCCATTTCCGACAAAATCAACCTTGTTTGGAATAACTATAATCTTAGATGGAGGATTATCTTTATAAAGACTAACACGCGCTTTACCTGTCAGATAACGGATAGGCAAAAGAAGAGCCAAACATTTATCTGCCAAGCGTAAACCTTGCACAATAAACTCATACGCAAGATTAAAGGGCGGATTAGTGACAATATTTTCAGCCTTGGTATTTTCAAGTAAAAAATCTATTGCTTTCGGCATGCGGTCATAATAGCCCCTGTCAATCAAATCAGTTGAAACAACATGATAACCGTGTTTCTTCAACACCTCCGACATTCGGCCATCACCACAGGCACATTCCCAAATCATCCCATCAAAATGATAATTTTTTAACAAAATGTTTGTCACATATTCAGGCGTCGGATAAAAATCATCCTTCTGCCTCATATCCTCAACCTTGCGGCCAACAAGTTTATACTGAGCGTTAGACATTCATTTCCCCGTTTCATCGGTTAAATTTATCTGATTGTCTTTTGCCGCCTGCAAAATAGAACTCCAACGCCACTCAGGAATGCGATTTCTATTTTTCCACCCTTGAATAATACTTGGATATTTCAATTTTAAAATCCGAGCCATGGCACATACTCCACCAAATTTTTTTACAATTTCTGCAACATTCATTCGTACCTCCAACTTCAAAATATACATAAAACGAATAATGTCAATTCATTTTATGTATTTTACAAACAAAAAAAATATGATACCATACATATTATGTATGAAAGGATAGGAAATGAGCAAATGGAAATGGATTAATGACTTATTAAATCAGCGCAAAATAAGCCAAAATGATTTTGCTCAAAAGATAAAGTGGAATCAAGCTCGCGTTTCTGAACTTCTTTCAGATAAAAGAGACATCCCTGTTAGCAAATTATACGATATAGCTAATTTTTTCCAAATAGATCTTGGCCAACTAACCGCTTACAACTCGGGCAAATCAACCCTTATACCCGTTCCTAATAAATTAAACATTCTCGAAGGATTATTCGCCAAAAACAACTCCACCGGGACTGTTCAAATCGACATCATCAGCGCCACCGCCTGCTGCGGCAGCGGCAATGAAATCTTAGCCGAAGATATTACCGGTCATTGGATTATCTCGCAGGCTGATTTCCGCGCTATTCCTCTTGCCACAACCCCGGACAATATCAAAATGCTGCGTGTCTCCGGCGACTCCATGGAACCAACCTTAAAAGACGGCGATTGGATTCTTGCCGACATTTCCCGCAAATCTCCTGATTCTGACGGCATTTACCTTTTGCAACTCTCAACCGGCTTGGCTGTTAAACGCCTGCAAGGATCTATCACCCCCGACACTATTATCATCAAATCAGATAATCCTGTCTATAATCCCGAAAACGCCAATCTTAAAGACGTTATTATTCTCGGCCGGGTCATCTATATTCTTAAAACCGAAAAGGTAGGATAAAAAAATTAGACATCTGGAATTTTAAATAAAAAGAAGCCCACCGACCTACCTCCCTTGTCGAGCTCTGCATACTCCGTACGGAGCTGTTTTGGTATAACGACCCCTTCCATATATATGGACATCACTTTACCCGCGAAAATCAACCCCATGTTTTTTACACCACAGGAAAGGACAGTAAAAATGAGCAAGAAAAATCAATATTTATTGAATGATACTGCAGCGACCAACTATACAGACAAATACATCATTGGCGATTTATCCCAATCAGGATATAGTTTTTACAAACGCTATTGTATTGAAAGCTCTAAATCTTTCATAAACTCATTATACACTTTGCAAGACATCAACGACAATTTGAACAGCCTACGTTCGTGGTTACAAATAATTGCTATCCTTTTGTTAATTTTAATTGTCAAACAATAACATACAGCTTTAGTAGCAATAACAACTTCAGATAAGGATATTTCCTTTTCAACCGCCTATTTTAGGGCGGTTTTTTTATACTCTTTCCCTTTAACGTATAATATTTACGTATATCATTTCATTTTTAGTATTGACTTTATACATAAAATGAATAATTATATGCACAAAACGAATACAAACCAATCAAAAAGGAGAAGAGATGAAAACAGGATCATACATTTACACCGACGGGACACGCTCGGAAGAACTCGAGCAGTCTAAAACGATTGCCGGCATATTGTGCAATGTTACTGACACACACGAAATCGGTATTATGCCGGTTGAGAGCGAGGAAAGGCTTAATTTTGACGGAGCACAACAGTTTTGCCAAGCTGAGGGCGGCCGCTGCCCGACTATTGATGAACTAACCGGCATCTATCTGAATAAAGACAAAATCAATGCTGCTTTAAAAGCAGCCAATCTGCCGGAGTTAAAAGAGAGCTGGTATTGGTCCTCTACCGAGTATGATAGTTACAATGCGTGGACATTGTACATGGATGGCGGTTACAGGAGCTACAACTATAAGATCACCAGCAGCTACGTTCGTCCGGTTCTAGCTTTGTAACTTTATCGATTCAACTATTTTAGGCAAAAAAGCATGATGTCTGAAAATATATATTTATACGACACAACCGAGTTAAAACTTATCGATCATTACATCAACATAATTGATCAACTAACCGCCGGTTTCTGCGGCTTCAGCATCACTTTTCTGCCGCTTTATACATTAATCCAATATATGAGGTAACCCCTCCCGCGTCATCCTCGAGGGCAGTCCCCACAGGAACTGCCGCCTCGGGGATCCACAAACCGATTGCACAGCAATGCAACAACATAAGGAGCAAACATGGACACCAATTCAAAAGCCATCGAAAATTTGCAAACCATCCGTCAAATTTTGGAGCAGTCAAAAATGAATCCCGGCTTTAAAGAGCTGGACATCATCTATAAAAAAACATTCATCAAGGAGGAAAACGAATGATTAATCGCATCGCGCCGGGGACACCCTCTTTTCTGTCCTGCTCTGGCTCGGCCGGAGCATCCCCTCGCAAGGAACATCTCTTTTGGCATCAATATCCGGCACAGCAACCAACCGAAATTGAACGCTGGAAAACCTTTCTGATTGCCTACCCCAATCCGCGTTTTTATCGCAGCAAATTTGCGAATGAACGCATTAACAACGGCATTCCGCCTTATAACTACGATGTCAGCACTTGGACCGGAGCTGAGTTTGCCGATACGCGCAACATAAAATTTTGGGCTAGAATTCCCGCTGCAACGGAGATCATAAAATGAAAAAAACAACCCCGAATTATAACAAAATAAGCAATCAAATCCAGTGCGTCATTCGCGAAATTCGCATGAGGGAAAGATGTTATCCCTCCATGGTTGCCCGTGGAAAAATTGATCAGGCAGTTGCTGACTATGAACTGAATTGCATGAAAGCCGTCTATCAAACCCTTTGCGCGGCCGAACGCGCCCACCTGGATAAAACCTGGAACAACCAATAAGTTTTCGGACGGTGAGAAATGATTGTTTGTTATTTTTCATGCGGCGCCGCAAGCGCAATAGCTGCCAAACTTGCTATTAATAAATATGGAAAAGAGAACGTGCGTGTTGTCAATAATCCAGTTACAAACGAACACGCCGACAACATTCGCTTTCTCAATGATTGCGAAAAAATGTTAGGGGTGAAAATTGAAAAAGCTGTTAATCCTTGTTTTAAGCATTGCGATATTGAAAAGGTCTTTGAAGAATACAGCTTTATGAGCAACGCAAGTGGTTTTGCTCCCTGCACGCTAGAACTAAAACAAATGGCAAGAATAGAGTGGGAGCGGCAAAATAATTTTAACAAAAAAACTGATATTATCATAATGGGGTACACAAAGGGCGAGGAGAACCGGGCGGCAAGATTTCGGAGAAATCCCAAAAATAAAGGATATAACCTTGAGTGTCCGCTTATTGATAATGGTTATGATAAGCAAAGATGCTTTGCCGAAATCGAGCAACTGGGAATAAAATTGCCGGAAATATATACTAAATACGAGTTTCCAAACGCCAACTGTGTTGGATGCGTAAAATCAGGCTCTGCGTGGTATTGGAATTTAGTCCGTAAACATTTCCCAGAAATATTCAAAAGACGGGCTGAACAATCAAGACGTTTAGGGTGTCGATTAGTCGATTTAGGGATTAAGAAAAATCCCCCTGAGGGGTATGAAAGACATATTTTCTTAGATGAGCTAAGCCCGGATGTGAAAGGGCGTAAGCCTAAAGATTGTTATGTTGAATGTGGTATATTTTGTATGAAGGGAGAAAATTGATGGCATATTTAGAAGAACTGCTGCCCGCGTTCCGAAACGGGGTTAAGATTAGAAGACGTATTTGGGATGATAAAGAATTATTCGTAAAAATAAATGAAGCTGGCGAACCTGTTTTAAATAACGGTAATAAGTTTGAATTTTGTAGAAATATTAATTGTTCTGATTGGGAACTCTACCAAGAGAATATTGATTGGGACTATATCGTCAAAAGTAAATGCCTTTGCTGGTTTTGGGACGGAGACGGCAGCCAAACGATTAACAAACTGCAGTGCATCGGTGAAGGTGAATTTTATGACGATTGCAGCAGAACGTGGGAATATTGCCGCCCTGTCCGCAAAGATGAAGTAACCTTTTATGAGGATGCGGAGGAGCAAGATGATTAGGTGGGCTGCTGAATGGTTAATAGATTGGATTGTTGTTATGTTTCTGGTCATTGTGGGAATGTTTATTACTGGCATAGGTTTTGTCTTTTATCCGTTTAAAAAAATTAGATATTTTTGTGGAGAAAAAGCCACGCATTTAATGAACACGGCGGATTATTTTTTGGGAAAATAAAAAAATGAAAAAATGTTGCGAAATTTTGGAAAAACATCCCCGTTTTAAGAAATGTGAAGAAATAAAATGTCCATATCGTTACGATTGTCAAGAAAAACTTGAAGTCAGAGCGGCAAGAGATATTGGGGCATGGGGATTAGACTATTATTGTCAAAAGATTAATAAAATTGTTTATAGGGATTGAAAAAATGAGTAAAGAATTAACAAGAGCTTGGAAAGCCGGAAAGCTCAACGACGGATTGTATTATATACGTCTTGAGGATGATACGACGCCTATAGCTGAGCTTGAAACATGGTGTAGGTATAATATTGATGAACCTAATGAACTCACACAAGATTTTTTTGGATACCCAAAAAATATAATTAGCGAAGTTCTTTCCCCTGTCCCATCCTATGGCCAATTTGTTGAACTCACCGAAAAGGTTAAAGAGCTTGAGCAAGACGTTAAGACGCTAACTAACAATTATAAATTGCTAGAGGATAAGCAAGCGTCCGACATCATACACGGCCAAGCCTTAGCAGATGAGTTCGGCGATTTTGAGGCTCTTTATGAAGAAGTTGTCCGCTTGAGAAAAGAAGTCGCTAAGGGAGACGAAATAATCGGAAAACTGTTAAATGAAGGGCATGCAGCCATAGAGAAAAATAAACAGCTTAGCTGCCTGCTAAAAGAATGTGACAGTTGCGTGCGCACCTTAAGGGCTTTCGGCGTGTCAGATTGCAACGGAAGCAACCTAAACGAACTTATAACTCGTATCAACGCCGAAATCGGCGAAAGTGAGGAAAAATGAGCAACGGACCGATTGATGAAGAAAAAATTAAAAATTTTAACCTTGGCGAATATTATGGACGTTGGGCGACTTGGTCTTCTGTTCTTCATTTTATTGACCAGAAAAATGCGGAAATATCACCAGAAGCAAGAACAATAATAAAAAACGAAACTAAAAAATGGGAATGGCTATGGTGTAATTCAAATAAACTAGGTTTTCCAATACCTGTTGAAAAATGGGAGCAAAACAAAAATGACAATGACAAATGAAGAACTCAAAAAGCTTTATGGCTCTCCCCGATGTCCGGTATGTTTTGGACAGAGCTTTGTTTGCGAACATTGCCCGTATAAAGAACAAGGGGAAGATAATTTCAAAAGATATACAGACAAAATAACAACTGAATTTGCTAAAAGAATAAAAAAAATAGTCATACAAGCACTAAAGGAAAAGAAAAAAAATGATAAGGCCTAAAGTACGCGACATATGGCAATACAAAATTAAACCATCCGTCAAAGCACATATTCAAAAAAACAGTAAAAGCCACGTCTATTTTTTGCAACTGAATATATTCGGTGAAGTCTGCCCAAAATGCGAAGAACTGCCTTATTTTTTGGAACGATACGCCTACCAAGGCCCGGCAAACGCTGCTGTTGAAGATATATTTTCAATAAAGGAAATTTAAATGACTCGACAAAACAGCCAAAACAATATAAAAAGAGTCCTAAATGCAAAAGAAGCTAGAGAATATTTAGGCCTTCCTCGCTATTCTTTTGAAAAAGCGGTAAAAGAAGGAAGCATTGAATTTAAGTTAATTGGTAAAAAGAAATTCTTCCCTATCTGGTGTTTAGAAAAATGGCAAAACGACACAACGAACCATATCGATTGTTCAAAAGAGGTGAAGTCTATCACGCCTATATCTCATTCGTTGATGAAACCGGAACCAGAATACAGCTTAGAGAAACTACTGGCTCAGTGGAAGAAACCTCAGCTGTCAACTACTGCATTAAAAGGATTGCGCAGTTACAAAAGAAAGCCCATCAACAAGCTAGTGGAGAATTGCCCAGCATAACTGTCGATGAAGCTTTTGCCCGCTACTTTCAAGAAAAAGGCCAATATCTAACTCTCCCCAAACAAAGATTAAGCCGACTGGCAAAATTAAAACATGATTTAGGCGTATCATATCTTCACGAAATTACTGAACTGCAAATAAACAATTTTGTCTCTCAAAATCGAAACACTTTAAGCAATTCCACTATTAACCGCTATATATATCTTCTTTCCGCCGTTTTAAGAACAGCCAATGAAGAATGGAAAGTAAAAACTTATCCGATAAGGCTTTCTAAATTTAAGCTCAAAGAACCTGCAGAAAACGTCAAATATCTTAAAGATTGGGATTATGCTCAAAGAATTATAGACAAAGCCGCAGATCATTTAAAACCAATTATTTATACGGCTCTTTATACCGGATTGCGAGAAAGCAATATCCTTAATCTTAAATGGTCAGATATAGACTTTAACAATAGACAAATAACCCTAAAAGTAAAGGATTCCACAAAATTCGGAGGGAAAATCCACACAATGCCCTTCCCCCAACCTTTAATGGTTATATTCGAAAATCAACCCAAAATTAATAATTATGTTTTTAACTATAAAAACAAACCAATAAAAAGCATCTCCACAGCGTGGCGCAATATTTTCTATAAAAGAAATACAAGAAAATCTTTTAGCAAGGAATTGAAAGATCCAACCTTGCCTTACACAAATTTTCACACACTACGCCACACTTTCGCGACATGGGTCTTACGGAAAACAAAAAATTTAAGAACAACAAAAGAACTCTTAGGCCACGCTAATATCAATACGACATTAAAATATGCACACACTCTTGACGACGAAAAGCGCCAAGCATTAGATGCTGTTTTCTCTGATTACTAGGATTCGTTTCACTGTGCAAATTTTGTGCAACTTTTACAAAAAGACTCGTCATTTTTTATCACAAAACAGCATTTACAAAACAACAAAATTAATACACTTAACACAACAAAACCCTAGATTTTCCTAGGGTTTTGAATGGTGCTCGGGGACGGGATCGAACCGCCGACACGAGGATTTTCAGTCCTCTGCTCTACCAACTGAGCTACCCGAGCATCGGTCAACGAGAGAGTTTATAAAACATATTTTTCGGCTTGTCTAGCTAAAAATGATATTATTCAAAAAAAAATTATCAAAACCTAGCGGCGAGCCGACAACAGCTGCATTAAAGCCTGTTTCAAAGCTTTATCGGAAACCGTGAATTTTTCACGCTCCTGCCGGTAATGCCGATAATCGCGATAAATTTTATCTTCGCTCTCATAAGTATTTTCCAACAGTCGGCGATTCTCGCCCAAGTCCATCTCCCGCAGCAGCACTTCCTTATAATCGCGGACAATTCCCGCCAGCGGATTATCATCATTTATCGCTCCCGCATTCAATGCCCATACCTGGCCAAGATTTTGCTTGCTTTCCTGATGAAGCGGCAACACCATATCTTTATACGCCCCGATTAAGGAACACAGAAATCCCTGCGCTTCCGGCGAAAACGATTCATAACCGTCAATTTCACGCAGCATTTCGTCACAGGAACCGGGAGCCGACATCAACTCCATATAAAACGGAATAACATAATTGCCGCTGACCCAATAGCTGATATCCCCGGCCAGCTTTTCCTGTCCCAGCCGGCGCAGTTCGGGATACAGTTCCATTCCGCTCCCGACAAAATCTTCCAGCAAATCATATTTTTCTGCCTGCATTTCTTCTGCCAAAGAAATAAAATCCTCGCTCAGCATTTCAATTTCGCCGTCAATGCTTAACTGCCGGTCGGCAAAATTTGACAGCATTAACTTCATCATCTCATGTTTCTCCGGACTGGGCGGCAGCATTGCAAAAGCCTCAAAAAACCGCTCGTTTCCTTCCTCTGCGCTGACCGGCAGCTGCCCTTCATGCTCATGATAGTTATTTTCAAAATTTTCCGCCAGATGAAACAAAAGCCGGTAGTCGTCTTCACTCCAGTCTTTGTCGGCGGAAATTTTTGCCAGCGTCTTTTGACCGATGCCGGAATCATTGAGAATAACGCCGGCATATTTTTCCGCCGCCGCCGAAGCGGCCGCCAACTTTCCGGCAAAACTCAGGCTTTCCTCTTTAAAGCGTTTTTCGTCTTCCGCATTTCTGCCCGAAACAACGTCACCGTCTTCAACGGCTTCCCTGCGCCTTTGTTCCCCCTCAAAATAATGTCTGATTTGCCCTTGAAACTGTTCGACATCTTCTGACAGCATCTGGCACCAGTCTCCGAGAACCGCCTTAAAATTCTCACGCCATTCCGGCAGCTGAAGAACATCGCCCTGCTTTTCATACTGCTTCCAGCGAACGCCTTCGGCATTGACTTTCTGAAAGGAGGCATCGTCAAGATAAGGGCTCAAATAACCGGGCAGAGCTTCCCCGTCCGCCCAAAAAAGTCCGGAATTTTCTTCCGAAGACACCGACGGATAAATCATATTATTGGCAGCCTCATGCGACGGAATTTCTCCCAGATTTCGCAATTGCTCGGACAAATAACGCGCCGGATAATTAAGAACAGCCATTTTCTTTTGCGTTGCCCTGATAACTTTGCCCAATTCGGCCATCGGCCGTGCCAACGGCCATAACAGCCGCTGTTCGACATCACTGATTGCCCAGCTTTTCTGCAGTTTGTCCCAAACGCTCATCGTTACTTGCGAACTGTCAACATGGCGGTTGCCGTTCAGAAAAGTATCGCCCACGTCATACAGAATATCGGCAATCTCATCGTCCTGATCCTCATCCACCACATAACCGACACTTTCCATAACACCGGCCACCTGCTGCGGCAGTGAACGATTTTCTATCGCGTCATACATCTGCTGTTTTAAAACTTCCTGTTTGGTTCTGATTTCTTCCAGCGACAAACGCAAACTGTTCTGCAGCCAGTATTTGTCCAATGCCGACACCGGCTCTTCCTGCAAATGATTCCACACGGTTTCCAACTGCTGCGGCACGGACGGCCGCGCACTGTCATACCAGGGACATACCTGCGGATAAATCCGTTTCATCTCAGAAGACGTTTTTTCCAGCAGAACCGGAAAAGCGGCACTCAATTCAAAAGGCTCCGCCCCTTCTGCCGCCGGAATATCAATACCCGCCCCGTGATGAACCTTAAGCTCCCAAGCCAGATTTTCCAATGCGGGATAAACCGCAGACATCTCCTTGCTGTAAACAAAAAACGGCGATTTATCCGATTCGTCACGGTGAACTGCGGCCGACAACCGTTCCGCCGCAGTCAAAAACGTCTTCATAAAACGCAAAGACGCCGGATTTTTCCGAAAAATTTTCATCAATTCTGCCTGTCCAATGAATAAAAGATACCTATTATATACAAAAAAGCAGCCGTTTTTGTCAACACAAATAACGGCTGCTTTCTCAGATTTCCTGCAGAAACCGACTATGTTTTCAGATTGACAATCGTCTGCAACATCTCGTTATTAGCGGTAAACGACTGCGTATTCAGCGAATAGGCCCGCTGCACGACAATCATCTTGGCAAACTCGCTCTCTACGTTAACCGCAGAAGATTCAACCGCCTGCGGCTGCAGCAGGTTAGCGATATTTTTGTCCGGCCCGTTGACATAATGGCTGGCACCGGTATCATTGCTGGCCTCAAACAACGTATTGTTTACCGGAATCAGATTATCCGCCGATTCAAAACCGACCAGCGCCAGCTTGCCGTAAACCAGTTCGTTTCCGTTGCTGTACGAGGCCTTAACCACGCCGTTTTCGTCAATATAACTTTTAACAAAATTTCCGCTCGGCGCACCGTCCTGATCAACTTTGGTAATTCCGGTTCCGCCCGCATACTGCGTCATATTTGCAATGTCAATATTAACATTGTTGCTGCTGCCGTCATCCCAAGCGACCGAAACGTCAATGTTTTTCGGGCTCAGCAATGTGCCGTCGGCATTAAAGACAGCCTCAACCGGACCGCCCGTCACCGTTCCGTCTTCAATATTAAAGTTTATTTCCCAGGTATTGACCTTTCCCTCAACTTTAGAAAAGACCATATTCATCGTCCGGCCGTCATTATTCGGCCCGTAAACGGTAATGCTGTATGCGCTGCTGTCAACCCCGTCGGCGGGAACATTGGCCACCACTTCGGCTTTGGTTGTCGGCACCGAAGGAATTTTTTCCTGATAAACGATTTCAATATCCGTCGGCGTCGAACCAAATCCGTTGCCGGAGGCCGGAAAGCCCTGAACCTTATAACCGTTTCCGGTCACCAGATAAGTCCGGCCGTTCTGGGTCAGAGTCGTAAAATCGCCGGCCCGGGTATAATAAATATTGCCGCCGGAATCCTTAACCTCAAAAAATGCGTTTTCACCGTTAATCGCCACGTCATAGCTGTTGCCGGTGGCGGTAATCGTTCCCTGTTTGTTGACCAGCGTCCGGTCATAATAGCTGACACCGTTGATATTCACCCGGCTGGAGCTAAGCTCATCCACCGTGTTGTTAAAGTTCGGCGTGCTGCCCAGCAAAGTGTTAAACATGGTTTCATTCGGCTTATAACCGACTGTCCGCATATTGGCAAAGTTCGTGCTCACCGTCTCCAGCGCATGTGCCTGTGCCGACATACCGGTAACCGAGGGAGTAAAACTGCTTAAAGCCATTTGTAAATTCCTTTAAAGATTCATCTGAGAAACCATATGCAAAATCTGTGCCATTTATTTTATCCCAGCGCCACCAGAATAATCCCTGCCGTAATCAGCCCGATCCCCGCAGCACTCATCACGGAAACCGTCTCATGCAGAAAAACAACCGCCGCCGTGGCCGCCAAAACGACGCTCAACTTGTCCACCGGGGCCACTTGGGAAACCTTGCCGTATTTTAATGCCGTAAAATAAAACAGCCAGGACAACGCTCCCGCCACGCCGCTCAAAAGAATAAAGGTCATTGCTCTTTTGTCGGCCCAAAGCTCCGGCAGATGCTCCCAGCGGCGCTGAAAAACGGCCACGGCCACCAAAAAAGCTGCCATAATCACGGCTCTTACCGCTGTTGCCGTATGAGCATCCAGTCCTTGCAGACCGATTTTTCCGAACACGCTGACCATTGCTGCCGCAACCGCCGACAACAAGGCATAAACCAGCCATAAATAATTTTCCATTTTTTCTCCCTTCGCTTTGAACAGCATAGCCCGAATGCATAATCCGTGCCGTATGGTTTCTATCTTTGCGAGAATAAGAACATAATCCGGCAATCGATTTTGAAAGCTGCGGACAACTTATTCACATTTTACACAAAAATAGTCATTTTTGCCCGTTTTTTATGCAAAAAGAGCAAAAAAGTAATATTTTTGTTGTTTTTTTGCAAAATAGGCGGTAATAATTCAGGTCTAAGATTGATAAAATTTTAATAATTTTTCGAAAGAGAGAATAACAATATGTCTAATCCCCTGGATACCAAAGTCATCAGCAAACTAGCTGAAATTCTTGACAAGAGCAACCTCACCGAACTTGAATATGAAGATGAAGGCTGCCGCATCTGCCTGACCAGAGAATTGCCGCATCCGGCACCGCTTCCGCCGGTCCACCCGGCTCCCGTACCGCCTGCATTTGCACCGGCTCCCGTCATGCCGCAGCCTGCTGCTCCGGCTGCTCCGGCTCCCGCTGCCCCGGTTTCGGAAGAAGACTATGCCAAACTTCCCGGCGCGGTCAAATCTCCGATGGTCGGCGTTGTTTACCTCTCCAGCGATCCGAATTCCCCTGATTATGTTAAAGTCGGCGACACTGTCAGCGCCGGTGACACTGTTTGCCTGATTGAAGCCATGAAAACTTTCAACCCGGTTAAAGCCCACATGGCCGGTAAAGTTACCAAAATTTTGGTTTCCGGTGGCGATCCGGTTGAATATGGCGAACCGTTAATCATTATTGAATAACTTTTTAGGGAAATCATAATGTTTGAAAAAGTACTGATTGCCAACCGCGGCGAAGTTGCCCTTCGTATTCATCGCGCCTGTCGCGAAATGGGCATCCGCACGGTTGCCGTACATTCTGAAGCCGACGCGAACGCCATGCATGTCCGTCTGGCCGACGAAGCGGTCTGTATCGGGCCCGCCCGTTCGACCGATTCTTATTTAAACAAAGCGGCAATTATTTCCGCCGCGCTTATCAGCGGCGCCGATGCCATTCACCCCGGTTTCGGTTTTCTGTCGGAAAACGCCGACTTTGCTGAAATGGTCGAAAAGCACGGCATTACTTTCATCGGGCCGACGGCAGACCAGATGCGCCTGATGGGCGATAAAATTACCGCCCGCAAAGTCGCTCAGGAAGCAGGCATTCCGGTAACTCCCGGCTCTCCGGCGCTGGAAAGCGTGGAAATGGCCATTGAATGGGCCAACAAAATCGGCTATCCGGTCATTGTCAAAGCAACTGCCGGCGGCGGCGGCAAGGGCATGAAAATCGCCTTTAACGACGACGAAATGAAAGAAGCCTACACCATGGCCCGCGCCGAAGCCAAGGCAGCATTCACCAGCGACGTCGTTTATATGGAGAAATATCTCCAGAAACCGCGCCACATCGAAATGCAGATTCTGGCAGACAAATACGGACACGTTGTTCACCTCGGCGAACGCGATTGTTCTATCCAGCGCAGCAATCAAAAGGTTATCGAAGAATGTCCCTCTCCGGCGTTAAACAGCCAGCAGCGGCAGGAAATCGGCGAAATTGTCCGTAAAGCGATTGAAAAAATCGGCTATACCAACGCGGGAACACTGGAATTTCTTTATGAAGACGGCCGCTTTTATTTCATGGAAATGAATACCCGTCTTCAGGTAGAACATCCGATTACCGAAGCCATTACCGGCATAGATATCGTCCGCGAACAAATCCGCATTGCCAGCGGTGCCGCCCTCGGCTACACGCAGGATGACATCACTTTCCACGGCCACGCCATTGAATGCCGTATCAATGCCGAAGACCCGGAAACTTTCGTTCCCTGCCCCGGTAAAATTACCGAATGGCACGCACCCGGGGGGCTGGGTATCCGCGTTGATTCGGAAATCTACTCCGGCTACAGCATTCCGCCGTTCTACGACAGCATGATTGCCAAACTGATTGTTCACGGCAAAACCCGCAATGCCGCACTGATGCGTTTGCGCCGGGCTTTGGAAGAATTTGTTATTGAAGGCGTCAAAACAACCATTCCGCTTCATCAGGAAATTATTTCCCAGGCGGAATATATCGACGGCCAATACAACATCCACTGGCTGGAACAATTTATGGAAAAGAAAAAAGCCGCTGAAGGCAAATAGTTATTCTCGTCAAACCCCTCCTCACCGAGGGGTTTTTCATTGCCTCACGAACAATACACAAGAAATCATTTTAAAATAGATTTCCTTTATAATTGGATTAAGATGAACTTATCGTTTTTCTATAAGTAAGGAGCTGACCATGTCTAACCGCCTGCCTGTCTTTGATGTTTTCCGCAACAGCTTCCGCTACATGCTGGAACATTACCGCATCTTGAGCCTTTTCTGTATTTTCTCCTTTTTGGGAATATACATGCTCGGCGGTTTCAATCTGGCGGACAACCTGTTGGGCGGCGCATTTTATCTTCTTTACACCTATCTGTTCTATTTCATTTTTGTCCGGGTTTATTTCAACCGGCAGAAATTATTTTCCAAGCCGGAATTTATTAACGCCCTGGTACGCATCATCACCATCAGCTTGCTGGCATTCGCCAGCCTCATGCTGTTGGAAACGGCGGTTTTGTTCTTTCTCTGGCTGTTGAATCCGCTGGAAATTTATCCCCACATCCGTGAAATGTGGACTAATTTCATCGCTTCCAACACTTTCCGCTATGCCTTATACGGAGGAATGTTCCTCTTCCTGACCGTCATCTTTTATATCCCGGCGCTGGCCTGGGTCTCCGCCGTCATCGGACGCAACGCCTCCATTACCCTTACCTTCTTTCACACCAAAGACAACTATCTGCGCATTTTTCTGATTTGCTTTATTGTTTACGGCCTGCTCCCATTTGTCATTTTTATGCTTTCAGCCAATTCCTGGTTATTGCGCGCCGCATTCACGGCCATATTCACTGTTGTTCAGTGTGTTATCTACCTCCATATTTATGAATTCTTTTATAAAGTCAGAAAACATAAATAAAAAAACCCAAAAAGAAAACCCTCTGGACGGAGGGTTTTCTTTTGATTAAAAGCTCTAAGCAGACTTTACCTTAAGCAGCTTTGCTGTTTTTGGAAGCTGCAAATTCGTTCATTTTGCTGATGACATAATCCAAATCTTCATTATCCAGATACGGAGTCATCGGAATGGAAAGAACGGTCTTGGACAGTTTCTCGCAAACCGGCAGAGAACGGGTATTCCATTTGGCATAAGCAGTCTGCGTATGAACCGGCCGCGGATAATAAGCGCCGCAGGGAATTCCGTTTTCTTTCAGGAAAGCCATCAGTTCATCACGATCATCGCAATTAATCGTGTACAAAGCATAAGCTGACTGGCAGCCATTCAAAATCTGCTGTTTTCTGAAGTAACTGCTCAATTCGCTGTCATAACGGGAAGCAACGCGCGCACGGTCTTTCAGTTCCTGATCGAAAACTTTCAGTTTCTGCAGCAAAACGGCAGCCTGGAAAGTATTCATACGGCCGGTCATTCCCAGACGGACGTTATCATAATGGTCTTCCGGGCTCATACCGTGAACACGGCAGGACTTAACCAGCTCATTTTCCTCAGAGGAATTGGTAAATACGGCACCGCCGTCACCATAGCAGGCCAGCGGCTTGGTCGGATAAAAGGACGTAGCGGACATATCGGCAATCGAACCGGCCTTTTTGCCTTTATAAACCGAACCGTAAGACTGGCAGGAGTCAGACAATACTTTCATACCGTTCTTATGGGCAATTTCGATAATTGCGTCATAATCGCAGGGAGAACCGAAAATATCAACCGCAATAACGGCTTTCAAATTCAGTTTGCCTTCTTTTTTAACTTCTTCAATCGCTTTTTCCAAATCTTTCGGATTCATATTATAAGTGTTCGGGTCTGAATCAACGAAAATCGGGGTTGCGCCGAGCAAAACCGGAGCTTCGGCGGAAGCAACAAAAGTAAAGGAAGAAACAAAAACGGCATCGCCCGGCTTAACATCCCAGGCCATCAGCGCCAAAGTCAGCGCATCGGTGCCCGAACCGCAGGTCGCACAGAATTTTGTTCCGGAATAATCAGCCAGTTTCTGATCCAGTTCGCGGGTTTCCGGCCCCTGGGCATAACCGCCGTGATTCAAAATGGTTTTAAAAGCATTCAGAAAATTTTCCTGGCCGATAACTTTTTGAGAAGTTGCACAATCAAACAGGTTAATCGGTTTAGAAGGTTTATTTGTCATAGTATTTTCCTCTGTCTAAGTTTTAACTGGAAGTGATACTATGACAAATTTCTCCCAAAGGCAAAACACAAAAGATTACGGCTTTGTAACATTCGCTACCCGGCAACCGGAACCAGATAAGAGGTCAGCTGCCCGGCGTCCCAGCGATGAACATAAAAACCGAGCGGCCGCACTTCCGCCACAATATTTTCCGCCGGCACAAAATCATATTTCGCCCGCCAGTTGGTACTCGGCGCCGCAATCACCGGAACGCCGTCAATATTCCCGCTTACCGGATTATGCAAATGGCCGCAGGCCACCAGCCGGACCGTATCTTTGTGATCGCTTATCAGATAACGGAATTTTTCATACCAGTTTTCCGCCCCGCCGTCAAAAGTCTTCAAACCGCTTTCAAACGGAAACTGATGCACCATAACCACCGTCGGTTTTTTATCGGGATTATCCGCCAGAACATTCTTCAGCCACAGGAAACGTTCTTCATCCAACGCGCCGTTCATAACTCCCTCCTTAAAAGTATCAACCGCAACCAATCGCAGCGGATAACCGTCAACCACATACTGCAAACCGTCGCAAGACTGCGGAAGCGGATGAAAAGGATAATACGTCCGCAGCGCACCGATTAAATTATCCGTACCGTCTTTGTTGCCGGAAATAAGATAGTAAGGAACTTTCAGCTCATTCAAAAGGGCAAAAGCCTCGGCATAATGCTTTCGCGCAGAACCGTGCACAATGTCCCCGGTAACCAGCACACAGTCAAACGGAACGCAGAAACGGTTAATTTCGCCGATAACGCGTTTAAGGTTTTCTTCTCCCGGTTTGGAAGGGTCTCCGATATGCAAATCGGAAATATGGGCAATATACATCTTTTTTCTCCTCTCTGCCAATATAAGCATACCTGCAAAGATATTAACCTTTTAATAACAATTTTATTGATTTAGAAAAAAATAATGCTATATTTGGGACAATTATTAATAACCTGCTGCTTTTAGAAAGGGATTTCCGTGCAGAAAAGAGTGTTTCTCTCCTCTATCTTGTCCGTCATGGTTTTGGTAACCAGCTCTTGCAGTTCTACCCATTCTGCCGTTTCCGATACCCACGATCAGGCTGATACTTTTGAAACTTACAACCGGGCAATGTTCAAATTCAACTACCAGGTTGACAAATATGTCCTCAAACCGCTGGCAGAAGGCTACCGCGCCATTACCAACCAATATGCGCGTGATCGCATCAGTTCGGTTATTGCCAATTTAAAAGAACCTCTTTACGCTACTAACAATCTGTTGCAGGGCGAATTTACCGACAGCGGAATGAGCCTGGCTCGGTTCGCCGTCAATTCGACTTTGGGACTGGCCGGCATGTATGACGTCGCCGAAGGCTGGGGCTGGCCGCGCAAAAAAGCCGGTTTTGACAGCACATTGGCCAAATGGTGCATTAAAGACGGCCCCTACATCATTCTGCCGATTCTCGGCCCGAGCACCCCACGCGCCGCTGTTTCGCTTGCCTTGGATTCGGCTTTCAATCCGCTCTACTGGGCAACTTATAACGATGCCAACGTCAAAGACAAAGTTATGTACTCATACGCGGCAGTTTCAGGCATCGTCACCAGAGAGTCCGTCATGGATATTTGGGATGACCTGGAACGCAACTCGGTTGACTTTTATGCGGCCATGCGTTCGGCTTACCTGCAAAACCGCGGCCAGTCCGGCTGTTATAATGATGAAAATGCTCAGGGAACGGCTGCTTACGACTTTGACTTCGGCATTGAAGACGAAGACATGACTTACCAGGATATGGAAAATAACTAATCAGTAATTCGGAGTTACAATTAATGAAAAAGAATATTCTTATGATTTTGACGGCAGCTCTTCTGCTGAATGTCAATCCGGCTCATGCGGCTGCCGATGCCGCCAAAGCGGAAGCCTTTGTTAAACAGGTAACCGAAAACGGCGTTGAAGACATCATTAACGCCAATATTTCTCAGGCGGAAAAAGACGCCCGCTTTGAAAAACTGTTTAACAATGCATTGGATCTGAATTTCATCGGCCAGTTCGTCCTCGGCCGCTACTGGAAGACGGCCACACCGCAGCAAAGACAGGATTTCATTCAGGCATACCGCGATTTAAATATCAAAACCTGGTCTAAGCGTTTTGACGAATTCAAAGGCAAACGTTTCATTTTTAAGGGAACCTCCCCCTCCACTTCTGCCAATCAGGTATTCGTCAACACTGACGTCCCGATGGATCAGGGCGAACCGGCTAAAGTCGTCTGGCGCGTTAAGCAAAACGGTGACAAATTCAAAATCGTTGACATTATTATCGAAAACGTCAGTCTGGCAATCACCGCCCGCAATGAATATACCGCTTACATTAAAAACAATCCCGGCGGTGTAAACGCTTTGATTAAAGATTTACAGCAAAAATCAAAATAATGCTGCTTTCCCCAAGCCCCTCTTTGGAGGGGCTTTTTTTATATCCAAATATTTAGCTTCGTTAGTCTCAATAAACCTCATTGCTCATATTGTATTGACAAAGTTTAGCAAATCTGATAAAGTAAGAGTCAAGCTTTGGTCTAGTTATATGTATGAGGTGTATTATGAATGTACTTCCCGTCGGCATTGCCTTATGCCTTGTTTCCGTGCACGCTTTCGCCGCAGGAAATTCTTCTTTATATACCGGCCTCACAGATTTGAATCAAAACCTAGCCTTTAGGCCAAAGCTGCCTGCTGCTCCGGCTTCGTCTTTTAAGCTGGCCAAGGTTCATTTTGTTGTCGATACTGCCGATAAAATCGGTTTCG
>ERZ832317.835-NODE-835-length-42016-cov-4.914468_pt1 | contig 42016 bp, 40 predicted proteins | sample MGYA00519695_ERZ832317 | MGnify/ENA primary metagenome ERZ832317 (study PRJEB31850, sample SAMEA3708726) | human gut metagenome | biome: human gut; feature: human-associated habitat; material: faeces | place: China | collected 2014 ...
ACCCATTCTGAAGCAGACGCTTTGGGGGGGCGACAAAATTATTCCGTTCAAGCATCTGAACGCTGACTTGAAGGGAGTAGGAGAAAGCTGGGAGATTTCCGGCGTTGAAGACAATGAGTCCGTTGTGGCGAATGGCCCGGACAAAGGTTTAACCTTGGCTGATATGGTAAGAAGGTATCGCGAGGAATTGGTGGGAGAAGCGAACTATGCTCGTTTCGGAAACAAATTTCCGTTGCTCATCAAGTTTATCGATGCTAAACAGGATTTGTCCATCCAGGTACACCCGACAGACGAACTGGCGAAGAAACGCCATAATTCAATGGGTAAGACAGAAATGTGGTATGTGGTAGATGCCGACAAAGGAGCAAAGTTGCGTTCGGGATTTTCCGAACAGATTACTCCGAAAGAATATAAAGAACGTGTGTTGAACAATACGATCACTGACGTATTGCAGGAATACGAGATTCATCCGGGTGATGTGTTCTTTCTTCCTGCCGGACGTGTGCACAGTATCGGGGCAGGTTCATTCATCGCCGAGATTCAGCAGACTTCCGACATCACTTACCGTATCTACGACTTCAACCGTAAAGATGCGAATGGTAAAACCCGTGAGCTTCACACTGATTTAGCCCGTGAAGCCATCAACTATGAGGTATTGGATGATTATCGCACGAAGTACGAACCTTTGAAGGATGAACCGGTGGAATTGGTGGCTTGTCCTTACTTCACTACTTCTTTGTATGACATGACTGAAGAAATCAGTTGCGATTATTCGGAACTCGACTCATTCGTGATCTTTATCTGTATGGAGGGAGCATGTGTGATGAAAGATAATGAAGGTAATGAACTGACGGTCAATGCGGGAGAATCGATCTTGCTGCCTGCTACGACGCAGGATGTCACTATTACTCCCGTAGGAGGTAATGTGAAACTGTTGGAAACGTACGTATAATTAATACTTAATCGCCATAATTTAGTCATCCGACTTTGTTCTGTTATGATAATGGGCAAAGCCGGGTGACTTTTTATTATATAAATGTAATACATAAATTAATTAGTAATGTAAATGAAAAACAAAAAAGGATTTAGCCGATGTGCGAATGATTACATCGGCCGTTTGCGTGAGGAAGGACGTTATTCTACGGCTCATGTTTATCAGAGTGCTATTTTTTCGTTCAGTAAGTTTTGTGGTACGTGTAATGTGTCGTTCAGACAAATTACTCGTGAGTGTTTGCGGCTTTACGAGGAGCACCTTTGTGAGCGTGGCTTAAAGCCCAATACCGTTTCTACGTATATGCGTATGATTCGTAGTATCTATAATCGTGGCGTGAAAGCCGGCAATACACCCTATGTGTTTGCTCTGTTTCATGAAGCTTATACAGGGATCGATGTCCGGCAAAAGAAGGCGTTACCTCTCTTCGAGTTATATAGACTTCTGTATGAAGATCCCCAATCGGAACGTTTGCGCCGTACACAGGACATTGCTTCCCTGATGTTTCAGCTCTGTGGAATGCCGTTCGTCGATCTGGCTCATTTGGAAAAGTCGGCTCTTGAAAATAATGTACTGCGTTACAAACGTGTCAAGACCAAAACTATTATGTGTGTGGAAGTACTTGATAGTGCGATGGAGAAGATGAACCGACTCTGGAATACGCGTGAGCCCCAGCCGAATTGTCCCGACTACCTGTTTGATATTCTTCGCGGGGATAAGAGCCGGAAAGATGAAAGGGCTTATCGGGAATACCAGTCCGCCCTCCGGAAATTTAATAATGATTTGAAAGAACTGGCAAGAGTCCTACATTTAAAATCACCTGTCACTTCATACGCATTACGCCATTCTTGGGCTACTATTGCCAAATATAGGGGCGTATCTATCGAAATGATCAGTGAGGCGTTAGGGCATAAATCTATAAAAACGACACAAACTTATTTGAAAGGCTTCGGACTTAAGGAACAGACAGAGGTAAATAAAGGAAATTTATCTTACATCAAAAATAGCCATTCAGGCAAGTAAAAAGTTGCAAAGTGTTATAAATCAATAGTGAATAGTGGTAGTTACTTCTTAGGTAACGGATTTAAAATTTGTTGCAAAGATAGCCAAAAACATAGATAGTAAACAAGCAATCTTATATTTTTTTTCGTTTTATGTAATTTTTAGCATAGGAAAAGCCCTTGAACATGAAAATGGTTTTATTTTCATGCTCTATATCTTTGTTGTCTAAATCCAAATTTTTCTTATTGAATATCAAGCAAATTCGTGATTATTCCTCCTTACGCTTGCATTCTTCTCATTTTCATCATAGAGTATGTACCCAATGTATGTTATCCGTTACCTAAGAAGTAACGGATGCATATGGGGTAAAAAAACATGATTTTAACAAACCGAAAATCAGTAAATGCTGGGCCTAGCAATGGGACAGGGGAAGGCGTAGCACACTCTAAACGCTGGTATGTAGCTTTGGTTCGTATGCATCACGAGAAGAAAGTTGCCGAGCGTTTGGACAAAATGGGGATTGAAAATTTTGTTCCTGTCCAACAGGAAATTCATCAGTGGAGTGATCGGCGTAAAAAAGTAGAAGCAGTTCTTCTTCCAATGATGGTGTTTGTCCATGCCGATCCGAAGGAACGTATGGAGGTTCTCAGTTTTTCTACAGTTAGTCGCTATATGGTGATGCGAGGTGAGAGCACACCGGCAGTGATTCCCGATGAGCAGATGGCTCGTTTCCGTTTCATGCTTGATTATTCAGAAGAAGCTGTTTGTATGAACAGCTCTCCTTTGGCACGTGGTGAAAAAGTACGTGTCATCAAGGGACCTCTGACCGGATTGGTCGGTGAACTGGTCAATGTGGATGGTAAGACTAAGATTGCCGTTCGACTGAACCTGTTAGGTTGCGCCTGCGTAGATATGCCTATAGGGTATGTGGAAACTGCCAGTGAGAAAAATTAGTACTCATATCATTTATCCGCTATTTACATGAAAAAGAATTTGTCCGGTGCTTTTGCACTTATCCTCTTTTCTTTTTTCTTTTCGGCGTGCCAATCTTATAAACAAGTTCCCTATTTACAGGATGCAGAGGTCTTGAAACAGGCGAATGCACAGATTGCACCTGTTCAGGACGCACGATTGATTCCCGGTGATGAAGTATCTATCCTTGTTTCCACTTCAGATCCGGCAGTGTCACAACCTTTCAATGCGCAAGGCAATGTTTTTCTGTTGGATAATCAGGGAAATATCAACTATCCGGTTCTAGGGAAACTATCATTGAATGGGTTGACTAGTCGTGAAGCTGAAAACCTGATCACGGAGAGACTGAAAGCATACGTTAAAGAAAGACCTACAGTAGTAGTCCGTATGTCCGGTTTTAAAGTGTCAGTTTTAGGAGAAGTGGCTTCTCCGGGTGTTTATCCGGTAGTGAATGAGCAGATTAATGTACTCGAAGCCCTTGCTATGGCGGGAGATTTGACTATTTATGGTGTTCGTGATAATGTAAAGTTGATTCGCGAAGATAAAAACGGTCACAAGCAGTTTATCACACTCAACCTGAATGATGCGGATTTATTACTGTCTCCTTATTATCAGCTACAACAAAATGATATCTTGTATGTTACTCCCAATAAAGCCAAAGCACAGAGTGCCGACATTGGACCAAGTACCACATTGTGGATTACAGGATTTTCTGTCTTGTTATCTATTGCCAGCTTATTGGTCAATATACTTAGATAACACCTTAATTATTCTCGATGTGAATTTATAAAGCTTGATAACTATGAAAAAACTGAAGCAATTGATTTTGGGAGTGTTACTCGCTATTGTGTTAATCTCCTGTCAATCATATAAGAAAGTACCTTACTTGCAGGATATGACTCAGGTCAGTGATACAGAGCAAGGAGGAAGACCGATAGGTGTGAAAGTAATGCCTAAAGATTTGTTGACGATTACTGTGTCTTGCTCTACACCGGAGTTGGCTGCACCTTTTAATTTGGTAAATCCGGATAGTGAATCTTCTGTTCCACAACAATATTTAGTGGATAATCAGGGTAATATTAATTTTCCGGTGCTAGGAGAGATTCGTGTAGGTGGATTGACTAAACTGGAAATAGAAAACCTGATTATAGAGAAGTTAAAAGTGTATCTGAAAGAAGCGCCGCTTGTCACTGTACGTATTGCTAATTATCGGATTTCGGTATTGGGAGAAGTTGCCAAACCGGGTAGTTTTGTCGTGTCTAACGAGAAGATTAATTTATTGGAAGCACTTGCTATGGCTGGTGACCTGACTATTTATGGTATGCGTGATAATGTGAAGTTGATTCGGACGGGGCAGGATAATAAGCAGGAGATTGTTACGTTTGATTTGAATAAGACTGAAACAGTAATGTCTCCTTATTATCAGTTGCAGCAAAATGATATTGTTTACGTAACACCTAATAAGACTAAGGCTAAAAATTCAGATATTGGAGTAAGTACAGGGTTGTGGATCTCCGGTGTTTCTGTTTTACTTTCAATAACAAATTTATTATTAACTATACTAAGATAAATATCAAAAGTAAAAGAATGACAATGAAAGAAAACTTGCACAAGGATAATGTACGAGATATAGAAGAAGGTAGTGTTGATTATAAGGAACTTATCTTTCAGTACATAATTCATTGGCCTTGGTTTGTGGCTTCTATTCTGGTATGTTTGATTGGATCTTGGGCATATTTGCATTTCCAAACTCCTGTTTATCAAGTATCTGCTTCTATCATGATAAAAGATGATAAGAAGAGTGGTGGAAATTCCGCTGATCTGGAAAGTTTGGGATTAGGAGGAATGATTACTTCTACACAGAGCATTGATAATGAAATTGAAGTATTGCGTTCAAAAACGATACTTAAAGAAGTTGTCAATAATCTGGAACTTTATATTCAATATTACGATGAGGATGAGTTCCCTAAAAAAGAATTGTATAAAACTTCTCCGGTAATTGTAAATCTGACAACTCAAGAAGCGGATCAATTGCCGGGTACAGCCTTAATTGATATGAAATTGGCTCCTGAAGGTAGTTTGGATATACAGCTAAAGATTGGAGTAAATGAATATACTAAACATTTTGATAAGCTTCCGGCAGTATTGCCTACGGATGCAGGTACATTCGGATTTACATTGAAAGATTCTTTATTAAATGGGAAAGTAGTAGGACAAAATGAAATCCGAAATATCAGTGCTATGGTCAATCGTCCATTTGGAGTGGCAAAAGGATACCAGAATATGCTGAATATAGCGCCTACTTCCAAAACGACTTCTGTAGCTGTTGTCTCACTGATGAATACGAATATACAGCGTGGTCAGGATTTTATCAATAAGCTGATGGAAATGTATAATCGGAATACGAATAATGATAAGAATGAAGTTGCCGAGAAAACAAGGGAGTTTATAAATGAACGTATTCAGATTATAGATCAAGAATTAGGGAGTACAGAGGATAAATTGGAAGCATTTAAACGAAATGCGGGACTGACAGATATCAGCAGTGATGCGCAGTTGGCTGTATCGGGAAATGCTGAATACGAAAAGAAACGTGTAGAAAATGGAACTCAGATTAATCTGATTCGTGATCTCACTAAATATATCAATAACCCCTCGAATGAATATGAAGTGCTGCCGGCTAATATTGGTTTGTCTGATAATGGTCTGACTACTCAGATAGATCGTTACAATGAATTGATTTTTGAACGTAAGCGTTTGCTTCGTACTTCTACAGAGAACAATCCGATGATTGTCAATCTGGATACGAGCATTCGTGCCATGAAAGCGAATGTACAGGCTGCTATTGATGGTACTTTGAAAGGATTGCTTATCGTCAAAGCGGATTTGGATCGTGAGGCAAGTCGTTTCTCCCGTCGTATCAGTGATGCTCCGGGACAGGAACGCCAATATGTAAGTATTGCCCGGCAACAAGAAATTAAAGCGGGGCTTTATCTGATGCTTCTCCAAAAGCGTGAGGAGAATGCGATTACGCTGGCTGCTACGGCTAATAATGCAAAGATTATTGATGAACCGGTAGCGGAAGGTGGCCCTGTTTCTCCAAAACCTAAAATGATTTACATGATTGCTTTAGTGGTAGGAGTAGGACTGCCGGTCGGTATTATCTTCTTGATTGGCTTGACTAAATTTAAAATAGAAGGACGCAACGATGTAGAGAAACTGACTACTCTGCCTATTGTCGGCGATGTGCCGTTAACTACTGAGAGAACGGGTTCCATTGCGGTGTTTGAGAATCAGAATACTTTAATGAGTGAGACTTTCCGTAATGTACGTACCAATCTTCAGTTTATGCTTAAGAGTGATCAGAAAGTGATATTGGTAACTTCAACGGTTAGTGGTGAGGGTAAGTCATTTATTTCTGCGAATCTTGCAATCAGTCTTTCTTTATTAGGTAAAAAAATAGTGATTGTCGGTCTTGATATTCGTAAACCCGGTTTGAACAAAGTCTTTAATATCTCGCGAAAAGAGCAGGGTATTACCCAATATCTGTCAAATCCGGAAAAGAATTTGATGGATTTCGTTCAACTTTCGGATGTTAATAAAAATCTATATATCCTTCCGGGCGGAACAGTGCCGCCTAACCCTACGGAGTTATTGGCTCGTGATGGCTTGGATAAGGCGATTGAGATATTGAAGAAGAATTTTGATTACGTGATATTGGATACCGCACCTATTGGTATGGTTACGGATACTTTACTTATTGGTCGTGTAGCGGATCTGTCAGTTTACGTATGTCGTGCCGATTATACCCGTAAAGCGGAATTTACGTTAATAAATGAACTGGCAGAAAGCAACAAGCTACCTAATCTTTGTACGGTAATCAATGGTCTGAATCTCCTGAAGAAGAAATATGGTTATTATTATGGCTATGGTAAATATGGCAAGTACTATGGTTATGGCAAACGTTATGGATATGGCTATGGTTATGGAGAACATAACACAGAAAAGTAAAAGATAATAGTTAGTACTCTCAGCGTAAATCAATTGAAAAATGAAAGATAAACTATTAAAGTTCTTTTTCTGGTATTTCGGTAAGGGAGCGTTACCCTATTGGTTCATACTTTGTGTTGACTCCTTTATTGTTGTTTTTTCAGGTCTGTTTGCCCAAGTACTCTATGCGGGTTTTTATAATACCGTTACACATTTCTTTGGCATAACATCTTCATTATGCTGTTACTTATTGGCTTATTTGATCGGTTTCAGAATAATGCACACATATAATGGCGTCATTCGCTATTCGTCTTTTGTAGATCTTTATCGTGTGGCAATGGCCAATCTTATAGGTGTGGTAGTAGTGTTTATTGTTCGTCATTTAACCCCGATTGATCAAGTACTGGTACCGCTCTCATGGCAGGTATTGTTCATCAGTTTCATTGTAGCTACAACAGGAATGTGGGGAATACGTATTCTGGTAAAATATGTATATGATATATACTTTGTAAGTGCGTCGGCCCAGAAAGTGTTTATCTATGGTGTAAAAGAAGGTGGAATAGCACTGGCTAAAAGCATTCATTCGCAAGAGTCACAGTTTGTTGTAGCTGGTTTTGTAAGTGATGATGCCAAAGACTGGCAACATATATTGATGGGTGCCAAGATTTATCCCAATAACGAGAATCTTGTAGCCAAGATGAAACAAAAGGGAGCTACGGTATTGATGGTTTCACCATTGAAAACGGAAAGTCTGCGTAATAACCAACAGATGATTGATTCGTTGGTCGAAGCCGGAGTGAAAATCATGCTGTACTCGCGTCAGGAATGGGACGGAAAGAGTGACTTGCGTCATACTCAACTTAAAAAGATTGATATTGAGGACCTTTTGCCTCGTAACCAGATTGAGGTCGATCTTGAGGCTATCGGTAAGATTTTTACAGGTAAATGTATTATGATTACTGGTGCAGCAGGTTCTATCGGCAGTGAGATTGTTCGTCAGGTAGCCTCTTTCAAACCTTCACAAATGATACTAATAGATCAGGCTGAAACTCCATTACATGATATACGGTTGATGATGATGCATAAGTTTGCCGACATTCCGGCTCTTACCCTTACCGCTAGTATTAGTCATAAATGCCACATGGAAGCCGTGTTTAAGGAATATAAGCCCGATTATGTGTTCCATGCGGCCGCATATAAGCACGTTCCAATGATGGAGGATAATCCAGGTGAGGCTGTTGTTAACAATATTGATGGAACTCGCATTATAGCCGATCTTGCAGTAAAATATAAAACCAAGAAGTTTGTGATGGTAAGTACGGATAAGGCAGTTAACCCTACCAATGTGATGGGCTGTTCAAAACGTATATGTGAAATGTATTGTCAGAGTCTTAATAAAGCTATTGCCGATGGTGCGGTAAAAGGTTGTACTCAGTTTGTGACTACCCGTTTTGGAAATGTCTTGGGTTCTAATGGCTCTGTCATTCCTATCTTTAAAGAGCAGATTAAGAACGGTGGTCCGATAACTGTGACTCATCCTGATATCATCCGTTACTTCATGCTTATCCCTGAAGCTTGCCGTCTTGTTCTTCAAGCAGGTTCGATGGGGAATGGTGGTGAGATCTTTGTCTTTGATATGGGCAAGCCGGTGAAGATTGCAGATCTTGCGAAACGCATGATTTTACTTTCAGGAGCACAGGATATACAGATTAAGTATACAGGCCTGCGTGATGGTGAGAAGCTTTACGAAGAACTGTTGAATAAAGAAGAAAATACTAAGCCCTCTTCGCATCCTAAGATAAAACTAGCTTCTGTACGTGAATTAGGTTATGATGAAGTGAGTGAACAAATAAACAAACTTGTTGAAATTACTAAGGATGGCTATAACGATATGGATATCGTGCGTCAGATGAAAGTACTGGTGCCGGAGTTTAAGAGTAAGCATAGTAAGTACGAAGTTTTAGATTAGTCTTTATGTCAATACTTGATAGCTTTTGTCTGCTGATTTTTATTTCGTGTGTAAGTTATGGAAACGAATTAAAGAGGTTTCTTATATTAATAAATACTTAAAGCAATATGAATAAGGTTATTTTATTGATGACTGCATCTGTAAGCACTAGAGGCATGAGGGGGGGATGTTTCTCGAATGAAGAGCGTGAAAGTATGTATGTGGCAACTTTAGCTTATTATATTGAACATATTCTTAAAAAAGACCAATATCGTCAAATCGTTTTTGCAGAAAACTCAGGATGGAATATTGAAAAATTAAAAGCCAAATTACCTATATTTGATAAAAATAAAATTGAATTTGTATCATTGAATCCAGATGAATTTGATATTAGTAAAGGTAAAGGATTTAATGAAATGTTGATGATTAATAAAGTTTTAGAGATCTCTGAATTTCTCAAAAAGAGTAGTTACTTTTTTAAAGTAACGGGGCGATACCCTATTTATAATTTGAACTATTTTCTAGAAAAAGCTGATAAGATACTTGGATATCAAGGATTCGATATGTATTGTGACATCAAAGATCATAGGCTGTATGATTGGTTTATGCCAGGATGGAATGGTCATAGTTTCGAATGTAGATTATTTGGAGTAAAAAAGAACTTTTACCAAATTGAGATTGCGCCATTATACTCTTCTTGCAATGATTACAATGGTTCTTTTATGGAGGATGTGATGTTTGCTTTTGTGAAAACATGCAAAGGAAATATTAAATTACGATTTAAGAGAGAGGCCCATTTGGGTGGAGTAGAAGGGAGTGATAGTACAGCGCTATCTTTTTCTAAAAATCAGGATTCATGGAAAGGTAATATGAAACGAATGATAGGCAATTTTATTCGCATTTTTTTACCATTCTTTTATTTCTAGTTCAAAAATTCCGTTAACATCCAATTTTATTGCCGTTAGCATCCAAAAATGACATATAGGATAACCGATATAAAAGTCAGAACTTTGCTTTCGTTAAATGAAAAGCCAAGTTTATGTATAGTTACAATGATTTTGAGCGTCTATTTTTGCGCTATAAATTGGAAGGCGTTCCTTCCGGTGTTTCGATTGAGCAATTCTGTTTGTCTAACCAAGTCCCTTATAACCTGTTTACCAAATGGTACAAGGATACCCGCAAGAAGATAGTTCCTGTTCAAGTTTTGGGTGCTCCCTCGCCGGAATCAGAAATGCAGGAACTTCCTTCCCCTCTTCCGGAAGGAACTCCGGAAGTGGACACCCTGCTTTCTTCGAGTACCGGACTTCGAATCCTGGTGGACATCTGCATGAGCAACGGTATTCATATCAGTCAGAAAAATTTAAGCTACGCAGGCTTGAAAAGTCTGGTAGAGAAACTGGAGGTCTTATGTTGAATATAACCGGTCTCAACCGTTTTTCCCTTGTCCGGGATTTCCACGATATGCGCTGCAAATATGATAAGGTCTTATCCATCATTCATCAGCGGTTGAATCGTGAACCGGAAGACGGAGATGTCTTTATCGTGATGTCCAAAGATTTACGTCTGGTGCGTTTGTTCAGCTATGACCGTCGGTCTTGCAGTATGTTTGAGAGACGTTTCAGACCCGGCTACAAGTTTATGCAGGTAACCTATAATGGTAATGAAAGTATTTATTCAATCAATTGGCGGGATGTCATTCTCTTGTTGGAATCCCCTGTCGTTAAAAAGTTGACAGTCAAATAATTAACAAATAAAAAGTAGTTGCAATATTCTTTTATTTCATTGTTTTTTTGTATCTTTGAGGAAACAAAGATACTGAATATGAATGAGTTGGAACGAATGAAACTGCTTTCTTCCGCAAGGAAACTTAAGGAACGGGAGGATATTCCTGCCCCTTTTGAAGACCCATATTCAGATATGATACCTGAGGAGAAATCTAAAATGATCATGGAGCTTGTGGCTTCCCGTGATCGGGATGCCGAACGCATCCGTCGTGACGAGGCTCGCATAGACGCGCTGTTGTCCAAGATTGACGAACTGTTGTCCTTGCAGAAGGCCGCCATGGCTGCGGAAAAGGAGCTGGACGCTTATAAAGCGATGAACGGTAATCTGTTGTCTAAAATAACAGCTTTGGAAGAGCGGCTGAAAGTCCGTAACAAGAACCTTTATGGATGCAAGAGCCAGAAGGGAATCCGTAAAAAGCGTGTGAAGGATGGAGATGACCATACCCGTGACAAGGATGATTTCGACGGAACTCCGCAATCCATCGACTCTCCGTCTGCGGAGGCTGGTGGGGAAGCGGTGGAGGAAGAGGGTTCTGAAGCAAAATCAAAGGAGTCCCGTCTTTATCGCCAAGGACTTTCTTACCGTACCATGAGTGCCGACAATACGGTTTGTCACAACAGTGACATCGGCCGGCTTCCCGCAGGTTCCGTCATTATCAAACGTTTCCGAAAATCTTGCGACATTTTCGAGAATGTCATTTCCAGTGGAGATGGAAACGGGAAATACTCCTACCTATGATTTCTTTTTCTGGATGGGATTTATATGGTAATATGAGTGTCACAGTCCGCCAGCAGGGTGTGGTGATGTTGATCAATATTTTGGGGGGAACCGTAGTAAATGCAGCGGTGGGAATTGCGTCAGTTGTACAAACAACGATTTCGAATATGGAAATTAATATTCTGTCAGCATTTAACCCTCAGATTATAAAACAATATGCTGCTGGAAATTTAGCATATATAGAGCAACTGATGTCTCTTTGTTGTAAGTTTATGTCAATATTGTTTGCATTACTTTCAGTTCCTTTTATTTTTGAAATGAACTTTGTATTAACAGTTTGGCTGGGAATCGTACCTGAGTATACTGTAAGCTTTGCACAGATTGTGCTTATTTCCAATTGGATAGGTTTGATGAATAGTGTTTTCATTATTCCAATTCGTGCAACTGGACAAATGAAAGAAGTTGGTTTTGTGACTGGTAGTCTTTATTTGTTGACACTACCAAGTATTTATGGTGTACTACATTTTTGTGATACTCCGATTTCTGCCTTCATCTGTATGTTACTGTCCAATAGCCTAATTTTGCTGGTAAACTTACGTATCTTCAAGTTAAAGTTTGAAAAATTTCATTTTTGGAGTTTTTTTCAATCCTCCCTGTGTCCTGTTGTATTAGTAGTGCTGTTTTCCATTCCTTTTTTTATAGCATTACATTATTTCTTTCAAGAAGGTTGGTTGAGGCTTATTGTTTCAATTTTGTTATCTTTTTCCCTTATTCTCGGTGGTTCTTATTTGTTTGTACTGAATGCTAATCAACGGGTGATGATAATGAGTTTTATAAAAAGAAAGGTATGCTTATGGCACTAATATCTGTAATCGTTCCTGTGTACAATGCAGAGATTTATTTGGCAACTTGTGTTGAAAGTCTACTTTGTCAATCCTTGACAAATATTGAAATCTTGTTGGTTGATGATGGCTCTTCTGATTTGTCTGGTATAAAATGCGAACAGTATGCTAATTTAGATAGTAGGGTTCGTGTCTTTCATCAGGAAAATAGAGGTGTAGTGTATGCACGGAACCTAGGAATAGAAAAAGCATGTGCACCTTATCTTTTCTTTTTGGATGCAGATGATACTCTTTATGATAGTAATGTATTGGAAATGTTGTATGATAGAATGAATCAGGGTGGAGTAGACATGATAGTAGGTGATTTTCAACGAATAAATAGAAATGAAGAAAAAAAATTGGTACATAGGTTGGGTAGTTCGGAAGTATATTCTAATATTGATGCCTTGAACTTTACATTCCAATATTTTCCGAATTTTTATTTGTGGGGAATATTATATCGGAAGGAGCTGTTTGATGATATTTTTTTGTCTCAAAATTATTTGATAGCAGAAGACCAGATATTACTTACCTCAGTAATGTTGAAAGCTACGAATATTGTCTATATGCCCACTCCAGTAGTGAATTATTTTATGTCTTCAACTTCTGTGACTTGGATTCTTAACTTGCAAAAGTGTATTGATTTCTTTGACGCGACATGTGAGGTGGAGAAGCGGGTAAAAGAAAGTGGAATGTTGGAGCAACTTTCGTTTAGTCTTCAATTGTTTTTGTTATTACATATTCGTTTGTGTTTTCTCTTTTTTGATTCGGTAGGTTTTTATCGAGTTACAGAAGTAAGGGAACGTATTCGACGATATGCGGATTCAGAAGCGATGTGTTATATAAGGGAAAAAGAACCGTTTTTATATAAGCGACTAATGATTTTTTCTTCAGCTCTTTGGAAGTATAAATTATATCGATATATGGAAAATATAAAGAATCTATTTACTAAAATATCGAGATTGTAGCGGACGTTAGGTAACTAAGGATGACGGTCTTATGGCGTCTTTCTCTGACTGATAAATCACTAATAAACGATAGAAATTTAATTGTAATTGAGTTAATAATGTCGCCAAACACACTAAAAAATAACAAACGAATAGCTAGAAATACGCTTGCTTTGTATTTCCGTACTTTCATCACGATGCTGGTGGGATTGTACACGGGGCGTGTGATGTTGCAGGCTCTTGGCATTGAGAACTACGGAATTAATAACGTGGTGGGATGTATCGTGGGATTTTCGGGTATTCTTACTGGTTCAATGGGGCAAGGGGTTAGTAGATTTATGACTTTTTCCTTAGGTAAGGACACTTTGGAACGTCAAAAGGTGGTTTTTTCCACTTGTGTAAATGCTCAAATTATTATTGCTATTATCGTTTGTTTGATGTTAGAAGTTGTAGGTGTCTGGTTCTTGAATTATGAAGCCAATATACCGGAAAGACGTATGGTTGCTGCTAATTGGGTGTTACAATGCTCCATTTTTAGTCTTGGTATAGGTCTTATCAATAGTCCTTTCTCCGGACTCATTGTTGCTCATGAGCATATGGGAATTTATGCCTATATGAGCATTGCTGATGTAATTCTCAGGCTTTCTATGTGCTTTGCTATTCTTTACTATGGCGGTGACCGGCTAATACTGTTATCACTATTGGGAGTTCTGGAAGGTATAGGTATGACACTGTTTTATAATTGGTATAGTCGACGTTGTTTTCAAGAAGCTCGATATCACTTCAAGTCTTTTGATAAAGCGCTCTATAAAGAAATGATATCTTTTTCTGGGTGGAATCTTTTTGGTAACTCTGCATGGATATTCAGTACTCAAGGTGTTAATATGCTAATCAATGTATTCTTTGGAGTGGCTTTTAATGCTGCTCGAGGAATAGCAGTTACGGTGAATGGTGCGGTGCAGTCATTTGTGGGTAATTTTACTGTTTCATTTACACCACAGATTACAAAATCGTATGCAGCTGGAGATATCGATTATGCAGTGGGATTAGCTACTAGAGGTACAAAATTTACATGGCTGCTTATGTATGTTTTTATTGTGCCAGTTTGTTGTGAAGCTGATATTTTGTTAAAACTATGGCTTGGAACGCCTCCCGAATGGTCTGCAGTTTTTCTTCGATTTGCAATGTTTGAATCGTTAGCAGTTCAATTTGGACAGACTTTATTGAATCTCATACGAGCAGATGGTAGAGTTAAAAAATACAACTTGATGGTTACAGCTTTTGCTGCACTAGTTTTTCCGTTAACTTGGTTCCTATACCACTTAGGAGCTCCTGTTTGGTCTACATATGTTATTTTTATAGTGGTATATGGATTTCTTAATATTATTAGATTTATAACCCTTAGACGTTTGATGGATTTTTCTACTCGTAGATTTCTAAATGATTGTCTTTGGCCTTGTATAATAGTATCTTTTACATCATTTATAATCCCTCTAGTTTTATGCTATTGCATGAAACCTGGTGTTATTCGCTTCTTGATTAACGTGCCCATTGCAGTATTGTGGACTACATTATGCTGCACCTACTTAGGCTTGACCAAGCACGAACGTGAATTTTTCATAGCAAAGGTAAAAGATGTTTTGGTAAAAATACGAAGATAATGACTAAAAAAAGAATAAGAATGTAAACTCTAAATTGGCATACAAAGATTTCCTTGTGTCAAGGCTCAGAGTGATATACCTGCCTATGCTTGTTTGGGGACTTCCTTGGTTGCTTCTGAACGTGTTGCACGTTCAGAACTTTGGAGCGTTAGCCTATAATGTCTTTATGTATTTTACAGGTGGGCTGTCTATCCTCTACTTTATTGCTTTAATTATAGAATTGTATGTGCAATTACCTGTTATTCAATTGGTTAATAAGAAAATGGTAATTTGCTTGGCAATATTCTCAATATCTGTCACATTTGGATGGTCTTTAGTGAATTATACTACCCATTTATATATGCCGCTCATTGTATATTGTAATTTTCCAACATATATAGGTTATTTTGCATTGGGTTGTTTTATAGGTAGGTCTCGACTTTCTCCGAATATGTATATGGCGGTCTCTACCGTAACGATTGGTTGGGTACTTTCGGTATTGGAGTCCTACTATTGGTTAGATTTCAATCCAAGTAGCAATTGGTTGGGGTTAAAAGCTAGTGTTCAGATGTTGGCATTCGGTGTCATTAGTTTACTATTTACAAAAACGTTTACTATTAATTATAAAAGTACAAGGTGCACTCATATTATTGAATGGGTGGGTTCACAGTCCATGCCGATATATATGTCGCATATGCTTTTGTTATTTACCCTTCGATTGATTGGCTTTGCACCGAGTCTTTGGGTTACTAATTGGGCGGTTGTTTTTCTGCTCGATGTGTTTTTTATTTTTATATTGACAAAAATTCTTCCTAATAGAATTTTACCTTATTTAGGCATAAGATAAATGATTAATATTATAGATAAATCAAAATGTTGCGGATGCAATGCTTGCACTCAGTGCTGTCCTAAACAGTGTATCACAATGCATGAAGATAAGGAGGGCTTCCTTTATCCTAAAGTAGACCATGCCATATGCATTGACTGTGGTATGTGTGAGAAGGTCTGTCCCGTTATTCATCAAAATGAGTCCAAGCAACCGCTGAAAGTCTATGCTGCGAAAAATGGCAATGAAGCCCAGCGTCTTCGCAGTTCTTCGGGTGGTGTTTTCATCTTGCTTGCAGAGCAAATAATCAAGCAAGGTGGTGTGGTTTTCGGTGCTCGTTTCGATAAGAACTGGGAAGTAGAACATTGCTATGTGGAAACTTTTGAAGAACTTGAACCTCTCATGCGCAGCAAGTATGTTCAGAGTCGTATTGGCAATACATATAAGGAAGCGGAACAGTTCCTTAAGCAAGGTAGACAAGTATTGTTTGTAGGAACGTCCTGTCAGATAGCCGGATTGAAGAAGTTTCTCCGTAAGGAGTACGATAATCTACTTGCAGTTGATTTCATCTGCCATGGTGTTCCAAGTCCTGGAGTTTGGCGTAAATATATGGAAGAAATCAAAACCTCGCAAAGCGAGGTGGCTGGGAAAAATATGATTTCGTTGCTTTCTCTAAAAACTATACCTGTGATAACAAGCGTAAATTTTAGGGAAAAACAATTAGGCGGCTATAGCTGGAAAAAATACGGTTTTGTTGTTCACCAAAAGTCATCCTTTAAGGGCGACCAAAATACAGTTTTGTTGTCTACTAAATTTAGTCGTGACGCATATATGAAAGGATTCTTGCAGAACTACTATTTGCGTTTATCTTGTTTTGCTTGTCCTGCTAAATCCGGGAAAAGTGGTAGCGATTTGACGATTGCTGATTATTGGGGTGTTCACCTTTATTATCCTATGCTTGATGATGATAAAGGTACAAGCGCAATATTTGTCCAAACGCAAAAAGGTCTTGATGTAGTGAAAAGAATAAGTGGGCTCTTTTTATTCGAAAGTACGTTTGAGGAAGCAACATCGAACAATCAAGCCTACTACGCATCTTATCCAGTTCCTCCACTTCGAATGAAGTTTTGGGAATTATACAAAAGGAATAATAAAACCTTACGTGAAATTTACAATAATACTAGTAAAATTTCTTTTTTACAAAGGGTGAAAAATTCAATACACTATCGATTGATAATTCTGTATCATAAGGCTTTAAATAAATGAAAATTGGAATTTTAACTTTTCACTCCCAAATTAACTACGGCGGTGTATTGCAGTGCTTTGCTTTGCAGGAGGTTTTGAGACTGATGGGATATGAGGCGGTAGTTATCGATCGTTGGTTTTCTACTGATCATGAAGAATTATATCCTCAGAAAGATAATTCACCTATTATTATCTTAAAACATATGGTTCGTGATATGTTATTCTGTGGTGATTCTGCACGTTATAGACGATATGTTAAAACCCAGCGATTTATTAACCGCTATCTTAAACTGACACCCTATTCGTTTTACCAATGGAAAGAGGCTCCGAGACAATTAGGAGTTGATATGCTTGTTGTTGGTAGCGATCAAGTGTGGAATGCTACGTGGCAAGACCCTGGCGTATTTCTTCTTGAAAGTGCGCCTTCGATACCTGCTATTAGTTATGCTGCTAGCTATGGTATGCGTGAAATACCTGCTGATATGCAGGAACGTTATCGTGAGGGTTATAAACGATTCTCTGCAATCAGTGTACGTGAGGTTGAGGGTAAAGAACTCGTGAAAGCTTTAGGAGCCGAGGCTACAGTAGTGGTAGACCCATCACAATTGTTATCAGCAAAGCAATGGTTACAAGCATTGCAAATCAAACAACGAAGAACAACGCAAGTTCAGCACATTGTATGTTACTTTATCTCAGAGAGTGTAGATTCTTCCTTGCCTGTACTTGAAGCATATGCTAAGGCTAATGGATGTAAAGTAGATATTGTTGTCCAATTTTTTAATAGATGTGCCTTACCAAAGTCTCTAAATGAATTTTTTCGTAGGCTAAAATCTTGTGTCAGTTCTGTGCAAGTGCGGCTCAGTGCAGATCCGCGAGATTTTATTGGATTATTTGCTAATAGTGATGTTGTAATCTCTGATTCATTTCATGCGTTAATGTTTGCTTCTATTTTTCACAAGAATGTGCGCATACTTAGGCCACGTAACGAGTTGCGTGCAAATATGTTTGGTCGTATCACCGATTTTGCTGCTGCTTATGTGGATGGTGACATTGTTGCAGAAGATTTGTCCTCTGCTCTCTCATCATTAAAAAGGGGAGTTAGTTATCGAGAAGATTTATTGTTAGTAGAGCGTGAGAAATCAGTAGAGTGGTTGAACCGTACAATTAAAAAAAATATTGATTATGAATATACTCTCAAAGATATATAATCGTTTGTGTTTATTGCGGAAACAGTGTGATGAACACAAGAAATATAGGCGAGAGATAAATGAGATAAAAAAGTGTATAGGAGGGCAGGTAGCCTTCTTCTTGGAGTCTACTAATATAGGTGATAACTCTGTTGTTGTTATTGAACCTAATCCGTTTCATGGAGAAACTGTTCCTGGATATGTTAAGTATTTCTTGGACCTGGGTTATCAGGTAGATGTATTCTTGACTTATGAAGTGGCTTTTGAACAGCCATTTAGTAGAATGGATAACAATTTCCGTTTGTTTGTGGGTGAATATACAGATATTCAGCGATGGGTTACTTATGATAACATGAAGCGTTATCTGGCAATATTCTTCAGTACACTATTTTATAATGTGGAGCATAAGTTTCTTCCATCTACTGTTCCAGTGGAATGCAAAGATAGGGTGCTTGGTGTTGTTCATAATTTGGAGTTATACAAATTTTGGGTCAGCGATGATTCTACTTATTATGAAATGTTACATGATAAACGTTTTGCATCATTGTCAAAAATAGAAGGCTTGTGTCATGTGAATCCCAATTATTTTGGCAAAATAAAAAATGAACCAAAGAATACGAACAAAATTGGATTTGTGGCAGTAGGTGCTATTTCTGCAAACTGCAAAAATCACGATATTTTGCTTGACGCTGTAAGAGGCTTGGTTGCTATGGGGCTAACTAGCTTTGAGGTACATATTATCGGTAGTGGCACATTGCAGATACCTCAGGATTTGATGCCCTATATCAAATGTTGTGGTCGATTGAATTTTTCCTCTATGTACGATGTGATAGAGTGTTCTGATTTTCTACTTGCTCTGCTTGATCCGAACGATAAGGCCCATCAAACTTATTTGCATGGTATCACTAGCGGATCTCTTCAATTATCTCTTGGCTTTGTGAAACCTTTGATAATAAATACACTGTTTGCGAAAGCCTATACTCTCGATTGTGAAAGTGCTGTAACCTATGAAGATAATACACTTCTTGGTGCTATGCAGCAGGCGATGTTTATGTCGACTGAACAATATGCATCTATACAAAATGCAATTGTACGAAAACGTGACCAGCTACGTAAGGAATCGTTGGAAGAGATTAGGATAATGATGACAAGAGCTTGTAAGAAGCTTTAAAATTTAAAAAGAAAAAGTAGTATGAGTACACCAATTTCCCCCTTATTATGCCTGGTTTACAAGATAAAACAATATCTCAATCGTTGTATTGAAACTTACAAGTCGAACTTACGAAACTTGAATAATAAAATAGTGACTTCCGATGAATTTATTGCTTATCTGCGTTCTCAAGGGATTCGGATTGGAGATAATGTATTTTTCCAGTCTCCCCAAACAGCTTGTGTTGATGTGACTCGTCCTTTGCTTGTAGAAATTGGGGATAATTGTATAATACTCGAAAATTTCCTTTTACTGACACACGATAATATCACAAAAGTATTTGGAAATATTTATCATGAATTTTTGCCATCGTCAGGTTCTGTTACCATTGGTAATAACGTATATTTTACTAGAAATTGCGCCGTTCTGAAAGGCGTTACTATCGGTGATAATTGTATCATAGGCTTTGGCTCGGTTGTAACAAAAGATATACCTGCAAATAGTGTGGCTGTAGGTGCACCTGCTAAGGTAATATGTACCATCGAAGAATATTATGAAAAAAGGAAAAAGCAGAGTTATGAAGAGGCTATGCAATATGCACGTATCATTTATAAGAAGACAGGAAAGCGGCCCACGGTTGAACAGATGTATGAGGAGTTTCCCCTTTGGATGGAGGGAAATGAAGATGATCATCGCTTGAAGTTTTCTGTGGCTCAACAGACTGCTGGATACCATGATATATGGAAGAAAGAGCACAAAGCACCATTCAAGAGTTTCGATGAATTTGTAGATAAGGCATTGGAAGAACTATAATAAATGAACAATCCAAAACATTCCATCATAGTACCTGCTTACAATACTGGGAACGCTATACGTCAGTGTATTGATAGTGTGCTCAAGCAGACATATCCCAATTGGGAGCTTATCATTGTGGATGATGGTTCCAAAGATAATACTTCGGAAATCATCGATGAGTATGCCAAGAATGATAATCGTATTAAGGTTTTTCATATACCTAATGAAGGTGTTTCATATGCACGCAATGTCGGGTTGGCAGCAGCTCAGGGAGAATATGTGATGTTTGTGGATAGTGATGATTGGATTGAGTTGGATTATTTGCAGCAAGTAGGGAATCACATGGATGACGATGCTGATATGTATATTGTGGGTATCACTCAAGATCATGAGGATAATAATGGTAATATATATTATTCTGAAATAAAGGGGACTCCTGTGTATCGTCATATCTCATCTGTAAACCTACATTCCGAAATAGGTTATTTGTTGAACACGATAAATATGGAGTCAAGTTGCTTGAAGAGCTATAGAGCTTCTTTTTTACGGAAGCACAATATAAAATTCATGAAGGGTATGATTGTCTTTGAGGATTTTTATTTCGTGCTTCAGTGTCTTTATCATCAGTCAAGTATTAGTTTAATTCCTTTTATCGGCTATCACTATCGTATGGAGTTGGATTATAACCCCGTTGTTCGAAGGGGGAGGAGAGATTTCTATCCTTCTATCAGTAATCTATTTAAGATGCTTGATCTTATGGATATGAAGCTTGGACTTTCCAGCTATTCTCATGAACAGGTTATGCGCGTGATGACAGCGAAGATATCTGTAGTGTTGAATCAGTCTTTGTATGCCACAAAATGGGCAGATCGTGCGAAACCGTTCAAAATGATTTTTAGTGATGCTACAATTAAAACTCGTATAAAGGAAATTCTTAATATTGCAGGCGGCAGATTCCGGCTTCAATATAAATTAATGGGCAAAGGAATGTTCAACCTTGCGTATATTGCATATAGATATTTATGAATATTAATACTAGGTAGAGGAACATGGAGTGTGTTGTAGATAAGAATATGGGCTTCAAACAAGAGGATATAATGTGTATTATAGTCTTATATTTTATTAGAAGATATCATCTTAAAACTATTTACTTATAACGAATGAATATTCTTATATATTTTGGTCTGCAGTTAAATCCACAACGTGGAGGAACTGAGCGTGTAGCATGTATAATTGCTGATTATTTGTTATCTATAGGACACGATGTAAATTATATGGCTTCCATCCTCGTAGAGGATAAATTGAGCCGTAAGAGTGTTTTTTTACCTGATGGAAGTGATGCTCCTACGGCTACTAATATAGCTTTTATTAAAAACTATGTCAAAGAGAATCAAATTGATGTGATTCTTAATGAAGGCGCTAGTACCGAAGCTATTTATATGTTTTCACACGAACATATTCCTGCCACTGTGAAAATAATAAGTCACCTCCATTTTAGTGTATTGGATGACATTAAGAACTACTATCATACACTAAACTATCCATTAAAAGAAGTTCCATTAATGCAGATGTGTGTAAATATTCTTAGATGGATTAAAGCGCCATATAACAAATGGAATGCTTTGCATAATAAGCGTCAAAGATATCGTTATATGTATGAGTACTCTGATACAGTAGTGGTTCTTACTGATAAGCAGAAAGTTTCAATGGAGAGTCTTTTGAGGATTAATCCGTCTAAAAAAATAGTTGCTGTACAAAATCCCAATTTGGTGAATGTTTCAGAAGTAGATTTCAATAAAAAGGAGAATTTGATAATTTTTGTTGGGCGCCTAGATTATTCTTCCAAAAGAGTAGACAGAGTATTAGCGGTGTGGGCATCAATACAAAATGAACTGAGAAGTTGGCGAATGGTAATAGTAGGTTCGGGGACTGATGAATTGCGACTGAAAAAGATGGGACAGGATTTAGCTTTACAGCGTATAGAATTTGTCGGACAAACAGATTCTTTTCCCTATTATTCTAGTGCAAAGATTCTTCTTTTAACATCTAATTATGAAGGTACTCCCATGGTAATAACTGAGGCAATGGCATCAGGCGTGGTACCGATAGTGATGGATACATTTAAAGATGCTGGTCTTAATATAAAGAATGGAAATAATGGAATACTTACTCCTCCTTTTGATATAAAAGAAATGGCGAGATTGGTTTTGCAACTTGCAAAAGACGACTCTGATTTAAAAAGGATGAGTAAAAATGCAAAGCAAGCAGTTGATGGTATAGATAATAGTAATCGATTAAAAATATGGAGTAAATTGGCTAATGGCAACTAAAAAGCATGTATTGTTATACAATTCTAATGAACCGTTACCTCAACAGGGTGGTATGGAACGAGTTACGGATTTGTTGGCAAAAGCATTATTAAATGCTGGTTATAAAGTAACTCTTCTTTGTAAATACCCAAATAGGCTTGGTAAAATATATAATGCTCCAACAGATATACTGTATATTCCTGAAGATGAGGATAACCAATACTTTTTGGAGACATTGATTATAGAATGTAACATATATTGTATTATAGATCAAACTGAAGGTGGTATAGTAGGACGATTTGGAATTTTTAGGTATAGAGAAGATCTTAAAAGTAAGGTAAAATTGATAGCAGTTCAGCACAGTTCCACTCGTGCTGTATTAGATAATTATAATTTAGTGTTTACGAAAGATTTTACACAAACTAGGTGGGGCACAGTAATACAGTTCTTCTACAATAATGTGTTTTTAAAGTTGAAATACTACCACTCTGTATGTTTGACAAAAAAATTATATGATGATTTAAATACTAGTTATGACAGAATAGTAACTTTATCATCATCTTTCATTGACGATTTTTATTATTATTGTCCCAAAGCAGATAGAACAAAATTTTTTATAATTCCCAATTTTAATACCTTTGAATCATGCGAAAGAACAATAGGACAGAAATATGTATTATTTGTAGGGCGTTTAAGAAACTGTGTAAAGGGGGGGGATAAGTTATTAAGGATATGGAGTGAAGTAGAGCCCTTATTTCCCGATTGGCGACTCGATATTGTTGGCGATGGAGAAGATCGTGGTGCATTAGAAACACAGGCTGGTAATTTGGGACTGAAACACGTTACATTTCACGGTTTTCAGAATCCTGTACTATTTTATCAGCGTTCAAGAATTTTTTGTATGACATCAATATATGAAGGCTTTGGTATGGTTCTAACAGAGGCTATGCAACATGGGGTTGTTCCTATGGCTTTCAATAGTTATAGTTCTGTAAAAGATATTATAGATGACAATATTAATGGAATTTTGGTAAAACCGTTTGATGAAAAAGAGTATGCTGATAAACTCATAGGTTTAATGAATGATGAGGAAAAATATATAGAGATGTCATATGCGGCTATGCTAAAATCTGCTGTATTTTCCAAAGAGATAATTGTGAAGAAATGGTGTAATCTTATTGAAAATCTTTAATTATATAATTGTAAAAATCTAATTTGTTAAAGAATGACACGTCTATATTCATTTGATGCACTTAAGGTCTTGTCTATTTTTATGGTAATTGTGGAACATGTTTTTTTATAGCTTTCATGAGACTAATAATTTGATATGGAAGTTTATAGATGTGGTGAATATGGCAATGTTTATGTTTATCAGTGGATTCTTTTGGGGGACACCCACTGCAGAGGGGATATTGAAAAGGCTTAGAACACTTATCCTGCTAACATTGGGGGTTGGTTTGTGTTATACTCTTATGAAAGAAAGGAGATTTGAATCATTTTTACATCATCAATGCATAATGGCTATTGGTTCTGTTTTACACTATTTTATTTTTATATTTTTATTGGATTTGTAGCCTTCTAGGAAAATATTTTTTTGCAGGATTTGGACATATAATAAAGTTGTTTTATCAATAGAGGTGATTTTAGTATTAGTGTATGATAGGTTTTTCTTTCAAGATGATATAATTGTTAATGCATTATCAATTCTATAATTTTGTCGTTATATTCCGTTTTTTGTTTATGGAATTTTTGTTAATAAAATATTAAAATTAAAGAATTTATTGGAACAAAGTAACCTGTTATTTAGTATATCGTTGGTAGGTATTATGATAGGGATATATGTCGGATCTGGTTACACTGTTTGCCGATTGATAATAGCTTTTTCATATAATAAATGTTATGCTGTATTTTTTTCTAGCAGGTTTGCTAAAAGTCATAACAGACGGGTTGAATATGTGACTATTTATTTCATTTCTTTTTATTGTCTACATCACTTTTTTCAGTTTCAAATACATTCAATACAAATCAAAACATATTACTGTTGTTAACAGTGGTTAGTATAATATCAGTTATTGTGTTATTTGGAATACTTTTATTGGTAAAATTTATTAAAACAAGTAAGGCGCTTTCATTTCTTTTACTTGGCAAAAAGAAGTAGAGATATTTAATAAAAATGAAAATTACATTTGTTATTCAAGATTTATTTCAGCAAGGTGCAGAATATGTGACTGCACTTATGATAAGAGGTTTTGTTGCAAAAGGATATGAGGTTGATTTACTTGTTTCCCAAAAACATGCAGAACTTCTTGATAAAGGTGATAAGCCTTTTGATGTGCCAGTTTCTGTACGAACTCTCATAATGCCAGCTAAAAAGGCTCGTCAGAATGTGTTCTATTTAAGAAAATATATAAAGTATACAGATGCTGTCGTTATGATAGCTATGGGACCAACTTATTTATTAGCTTTAACTTTGGCTGTACTAGGTCTTAAAAAACGAGTAAGACTAGCATATGTGGAACATGGAGGACTTGGACCTGAACAACGTGACATTAATGATGTGGTTATACCATCATTCTTTTCAAGGGATTGGATAATGGCTAAATTAGTAGCAAAATCGATAGATTGTTTTATGGCTGTTTCTAATGGATCTGCGAGAGTATTAGAAAAAAAACTTCTCCTTAAATCCAATACAGTTATTACAGTATATAATCCTGTAATAGATGATAGTTATAGGACGAAAATAGTCTGTGATACGATGGAACCATGGTTAAAATATAAAAGTATGAAAACCGTTTGTGCTGCAGGAGCCTTTTGCGAACTCAAAGATCATATAACACTCTTTAAAGCTATAAAAATAGTCAATGAGACGATGCCAGTTCGTTTAGTCTTATTTGGTAAAGGTTATTTGGAAAATAAATATAGAGATTGGATAAATGAGAATAAAATGTCAGAAAGAATAAAACTAGCAGGTCATACTTATAATTTACCGGCAGAAATAAAGTCTTCTGATGTATTTATATGTTCTTCTGTTGTAGAGAGTTTTTCAATTGTCTTGATTGAAGCTTTGGCTACTGGGGTTCCTGTAGTTTCTACTTTTTGTCAATATGGACCTCCTGAAATCTTGAATAATGGACAATATGGTCTCTTAGTACCTGTGGGAGATGAACGAGAGATGGCTAAAGCCATCCTGAAGGCGGTTTCTGATAACAAAAAGAATGTACCAGAGGAGGCTTGGAAGAGATTCGAACTCAGTAAAATTGTATTTAATTATGAACAAGCTTTAAATATATAATTCCGTAACATGGGAAACATTAAACTTTTATACCCTTTTAACAATTCTCAGTATCAATCATTTATGCAGGGATTAGCTGACGAATTTGTTGAAAGTGGCATTCCTGTTATTTCTCCTAAATCTATACCTATAGAGATAAGATTAATAGTGGCTAAGTTAAAAATCTCTTGTAATTTTCGATATCTTGTTAGAGGTAGAAATTTAATTGTTTTGTGTGGTGGGTATCCCGATTATGCAGCTTTTCCTTTTGCTTATACAAATAATATAATACCTATTATATGGGATTCGTGGCCAAAATATTGGGATAGAATCATAGATTCTTTTAAAAGACATAATGTCAAATTGGCATTCTTTACTCAAAGTCGTTCGGCAGAATATGTTCATAAACATTTACCAAAAGTGGAGTGTGTTTATATTCCTGAAGGACTGAATCCTATGGGATATAAGAAAGGCAAACAATTGAAAGATAGGAGTATTGATGTTTTAGAGTTAGGACGCTTGTATAAACCTGTACATGACAAATTAGAAAAGGCTGCGATAAGTTTCAACATAAGACACCAATTTGCAAAGGATGTGACAAAAAAAAGGTTGTTTGACACTTTTGAAGATCTAACAGATGGGTTGGCTGATGCAAAAATAGTAATAAATTATCCTAGATGTATTACACATCCTGAAATGGCAGGTGAAGTAGAAACTCTTACTCAGCGTTATTGGGAGTGTATGTATTCTCGATGTGTGATGTTGGGGCATGCGCCCCAGGAATTAATAAATTTAATAGGTTATAATCCTGTTATTGAATGTGAAATTAATAATATTCAAAATCAAGTATTGCATATATTAAGTAATATAGATTCTTATCAAAAAATAGTGAATGATAATTATGAAGCTGCTATGAGTTTTGGTTCATGGCAATCTAGATTATCGACTATCTATGAGAAACTTGGCTTATAAAATAGAGTCTTACTGGATTTTGCGATTATCCCGTTATGTTAATTATAAAGGAAATTAAAGACCTAATTTTAGAATATGCAGGAAAGTGGCCGATGATTATTGCTATATTGTTATCGGCACGAATATTGGGATTTTTATATTTGCCTGTAGCAGTGTTTGATAATGTTATGATTGTCTGCATTGTCCTATATCTATTGTCGAAAGGAGCAAAACTCAATGGACTGTATGTGGTTATGTGTATCTACTTACCATTATCGATATTGTTGAGTCAACCTGCCCCGTTATTTAAATCGTGGTCACGATTAGGGCTGTTTATATTAGTTCTGTTATTTTGTTCTCCTATGATACAGAACAAAACAGCCAAGCACTTACGTAAAAGATTGTTTTATGGAACGGGTATATGTTGCATTATGATATCTGTAATTTCATTCGTATGTTATTTCTTGGGTATCAATTATATGCGTGCTAATAGTGGAGTACTTATCTCTGATTATATGACGAGCAGTGCCGGTACATTTGGCGGTATTACTACGCAGTCCATGATTCTTGGCCCTATAAGCGGTGTTGCAACTTTGTTTTGTGCCTATTTTGCATTGATAAGAGAGGACAGACGGTTCTGGATTCTTTGTATTGCTTGCATCGGTTCGTTGTTCTTTTCTGCTTCTCGTTCTTCTTTGATTGCAACTATTGTAGGAGGTATCATTTTTTTGCACTATTTTTCGAATGATAGTAGCATTATTAAGAAGCGTGTATTGCCTGTTATTTTTCTTGCCGCTGTTACATATCCTATATGGAATGGGGCATTGTCTGGGTTCAGTCAAAAGAATGCTGAACGTATAGAGCAAGAGGGTACAGTTAATTCCAGATCTGCAAAATGGAGTATACGATTAGAGGAGTTTAAAGACAGTCCATTATATGGTATTGGTTTTGTGTCTGTATCTAATGGGGATTATTATGAGCCATCGTCTGGAATTATAGAACTTGGCTCATCTTGGTTGGGTGTTCTTTCTATGACAGGAATCATAGGATTTTTGCTTTTTTGTCGTATGTTTTTTCGTGCAGGATTGAACACTATCAAATATCGTACTCCAGAAGGGGCGTTACTTGCTGCAGCTCTTGCTCTTGTAGGGGTACACATGATGGCTGAAGGACATATTTTTGCAGGAGGGAGTCATTTGTGCTTTTTGGTATGGCTGATAATTGGATGTTGTGATGATTATAGACCTGAATAAGTAGTGATATGATAATTACATTCTTTTTCAACTATCTCAACCATCATCAGGTTGCTGTTGCCGACGAGATGTACAAGATATTAGGTAACAATTTTTGCTTTGTAGCCACTTATCCAAGAGATGATAGAGAATTAAAAGGTGGAGAGGACTATAGTACTCGGCCCTATTGCATACTGGCATCTGAATCAAAGACAGCAGAAGCACGTGCACATGATTTAAATAAATATTCGGACGTGTGTGTGTTTGGAGCAGGCAATCTTGAGTGGGAAATTGAGCGGGCGAAGACAGGAAAACTGACATTTGAAGTAGGTGAGCGTTGGCTTAAACGAGGTTGGAAGAACATGCTTTCTCCACGTCTCCTAAAATGGTGGTGGCTGCATCAATCTTTGTTCAGGCGTCAACCTATCTACCGATTATCTGCGAGTGCATTTGATGCAAGAGATAATGAACTATTAGGCTGCTTAAAAGGAAAACATTTTAAATGGGGATACTTCACTGCTGTACCGGAGGGATATTTAAGACAAAAACCTAGGGAGCAAAACATTTGTGTTCGTATTATGTGGTGTGCTAGATTCATTGATTGGAAGCATCCGGAGTTGGCAACAGAATGTGCAAAATTATTAAAAGAAGACGGTTATAGATTCCATTTGGATATGTATGGAGATGGAGAGTTAAAAAATAGCCAGGAGGCTTGGAGCAAGCGTCATGGCTTGGAGGGAATAGTAACTTTTCATGGCAATATGCCCAATGAACAAATACTGGAAGCTATGAAGAACTGTGATATCTTCCTGTTTACCTCCGACAGGCAAGAGGGGTGGGGGGCTGTAGCTAATGAGGCCATGGCAGCAGGGTGTTGCTTGGTAGGTAGTGATGAAATTGGTGCTATTCCTTACCTTGTGCTTAATGGGAAAAACGGTCTTATATTTAAGAGTAATAATATAGGAGATCTATATCAGAAAGTAAAGAGCTTGATAGATGCCCCCAAATATCGAAAACAATTGGCTGAACAAGGCTGCATGGATATACATACCTTGTGGAATCCGAAGTGTGCTGCTGAACGTTTAATCCAGTTAATTAACGATCTTAAAGAGACAGGCACCACCACCTTGATGGATGGACCTTGTAGTAAAACATAGATATGATGATAAACCAATATAACAGTCAGAAGATTTCGGTACTGAGTTTTGTAGCAATATATTTCGTTATGGTAATACATGCTAATTATGATTCTTCTATTCTAAAGCCAGTGTCGTCTGCACTACAAAACTTCACGGGGACAGCGGGGCTGAGTGTTGCGGCAGTGCCTTTGTTTTATTTCATATCGGGCATCTTGTTTTATAGGGGTGTCAACACTATTGGCGATTGCTTGCCTCGGATGAGAAAGCGTGTGAAGAGCTTGTTGGTTCCCTATGTAATTTGGAATATTATATTTGTGAGTTGGTATGTTGTGCTTGAATATATTCCGGGCGTTTCGATCTTTGTGAACAGTGATGTTGTATCTAATATAGACTTCTATAAGCCTCAGGATACGCTAGCTTATCTGTTTCTGAAACCTGCAGGTTTTCAGTTGTGGTTTTTACGGGATCTGATACTATATGTGACATTAAGTCCCGTTATTTATGTCGGTATCAAGAAACTACCGTTGTTGACGTATTTGACATTGCTATTGTTATTTGGAGGTATAAATCGCTGTGGGGTTACCTATTTTGTGTTAGGAGGCATATTGGCAATACATTATGATTTTGAGGTGCTGAAAAGACTACTAACCAAACCTTTAGTTTGTGCATGTATCACGATATATCTAACAGGGGGGCTTTTTGCATCTGGTATTGTTTCTTTACCAATAAGTGTATTCAATCCATATTATCAGCAGGTGATAAGTGTGATAGGTATTATGGCTATTTGGGGAGGATATGATATGCTTGTTGGAGAGGAGGATCTAATATCGAATCGGATGAAAAAACTAATGTCGTATACTTTTTTTATTTACCTATTTCATGAACCTACTTTTAATATTATAAAAAAACTGGGCTTGGTAATGTTTGGATGCAATGATTTGTCTTTGGCATTGATGTATTTAATTAATCCTATTATTATGATAATTGTGGCTGTCTGGACAGGAATGATATGTCAACGCTTCATGCCAAGACTGTATTCTATAGCTACAGGAGGGAGATGAACGTATGAAACCAATTTTGATTGATGCACTTACCATTAATATGGGAGGAGCTTTGACTGTACTAAATCGACTGATAGATGGTTTAACTAAAGCAAAAACTGATTATGTATTGATAAAAGACGCTCGTTGTCCGAAACTAAACTCTGAGTTAGGAGCGAGAGAGGTGGTGGTCATGCAACCCTCTTTTCTGGAGAGACATAGGTACTATTGTACCCATAAAAAGGAATTCCATTCTGTGCTTTGTATGGCTAATGTGCCACCAACTATAAAAATGCCGTGTAGGGTGCATACCTATTTTCATAATCTGAGTCTACTGATGAAACAGGATGATATGCCTGTAAGCTGGAAAGTCAAAAATTGGCTGAAAAGGATGTTTATTACCAGTTTTGCCAAGAATACAGATAGCTGGGTCGTGCAGACCTCAAATACTGAAACACTGATAAAGGAAACATTGCCTTGGAAAGGGAAAACATTTTTTAGGTATCCAATATACACAATACCTGAAACTTTCAATGCTAAGGGTGATGAAGTGAGGTCGGACTATATCTTTGTTGGTAACTATACTTTTGCCAAAGGGCATGACGAATTGCTTGAGGCATGGAAATTATTGCACCGAGATGGACTTGACATTCCGCTACACTTGACGGTTTGGAATCATCCTCAATATATTGAGAAAGTTAATGCTGCTATTGCAAAAGGAGTGAGGATTGTAAATCATGGTAAAGTACCGTTTGAACAATTAGGTAAACTCTATAAAAAAAGTAAGGCGGTAATCTATCCGTCATTGAATGAAAGCCTCGGTCTCGGAATCGTAGAAGGACTGTATGCGGGTTGTGATATTATTTCGTCTAATTTACCATTTACTCATGCTATTTGCAAGCCATCTGAGGTATTTGAACCGTATTCTGCAAAAAGTATTGTTGAGGCAGTAAAGCGGTACGAACAGGGCAAGAGCAAGAGAAGTGAACTGACTATACATGATTGTATTCCAGAGTTATTAGAGCTAATTTGTGTGTAACTGACTATTGATAAACAAAAATGAAACATAATTATAATTTGGATTGGATCAGAGTTTTGGCCATGTTTGCTATATTATTTGACCATTATATCAGTTCTTTGGGAAATAACTGGTTGAATAATATAGGGCTGCAAGTTGGTGTGGGCGGGGTAAGTTTGTTTTTTGTTATCTCTGCATTATTGTTTGGATATAAATGGAGGAAGGAGGACTTTAAGCCATTTGCTCCATTTGTTTTTTTGAAGAAAAGGTGCGTGCGAATCTTTATACCTTTGTGGATATTGATTCTAATAACTATACCGCTTGAGTATTTGCTGACAGGAAGACTGGAGCTTCAGACAATTACATTTAATGCTGTTGGTCTTGGATGGGTACGTCCGTTTGGAATATCAGGACATTTATGGTATATCACCATGTTGATGATGTTATATCTCTGTTTTGTGGTCATATCCTATATCAGAATTGATAAGATTAAATGGTGTTGGTGGGCGTTGGCTTTGGTTTTGTTACTGATAGGGTATGTTTATGGACAGACCTATCTTACTACCTATTCGAAAGCTGGTCCGCCATTATTTCTATTCACAGGTGTTCTTGTGTTTGCAAAGGGAAATGAACTGATGGCATTTGCAAAACATCATAAAAAGGTACTGTTGATGTTAGCATTGATGATGGTGAGCGTGTCTTTATATGCTTATCAATTGGGATGGAACGAAAGTCATAAAGCAATGGCAATTGGTTCTGCAATCAGTGCAGGGTTTATTACATTTATGGCTCTGTATGCAAACCTGAATGTGGCGAAAGGAGGCAAGACGCTTATATGGCTTTCTGGAATCAGTTATGAGATATATCTTGTGCACCAGCCATTGATAGAAGTATGTAATGCATATATCAGCAATAAATGTATGATGTTACTGGTTTGGATAGTTGTAACATTCTTATTTGCAATTCTTCTGAATAAGGTTTCCAGCATGGTGTGTGCAAGAATCAAAGACTAATATATTAATTACGATTGATATACATTATGTTAGACTTAACAGTTATTATTCTTACATACAACGAGGAGTTACACATAAAACGTTGTATAGAAAATGTGAAGCTGCTGGCTAAACGAATAGTATTGATAGATTGTTATTCGATTGATAATACAAAAAAAATAGCTTTAGCTCTTGGTGCAGAAGTGGTAGAACATGAGTGGCCTGGAAATCAAGCGGCTCAGTATAATTGGGCCATAGATAATATTAACATCCAGACAGAATGGGTATTGAGAATAGATGCAGATGAATATTTGTTACCAGAGCTTGCACAGGAACTTACTGAACGTGTACCTACTTTGGATAAAAATATCACTGGTATTGAGTTGAAGCGTAGGCATATATTTATGGGCAAATGGGTGCGACATGGAGGATATCCTACTATCATGATGCGAATGTATAGGAACGGATACGGACGATATGATACACGACTAATGGATGAACATTTGGCCTTGAAGGAGGGGCGTTCAATCATGATGGAGAATGACTTCTGTGATCACTCCTTAATCAATATCTCGGATTACTGCCGGAAACATTTGGATTATGCTCAAAGGGAAGCCGCCTCGGTGCTGAACGACCTTTATGAATTATCTGAAAACAAAGATAAAGATTTGGCATGGGGTAAGCAGGCTAACCAAAAGCACAAGAAGAAGGGTAGTTATAACAAACTACCACTGTTTTGGAGAAGTTTTGCCTATTTTGTGTACAGGTATTTCGTGAACGGGCTGATCTTGGATGGTAAGCAGGGATTTTTGTTTGCTTTTATTCAAGGCTGGTGGTATCGAACTATGGTGGATGCCAAGATTTTTGAATGCATGAAAGCTTTAGGTATTGATGGGAATGTTATTACAGAAGATAAACGTAATATGAGAGATTATATTTTAAAAAATTGGAATATCAAATTATAAAGCAACAAATGAAGATCAGCATAATTACAGTAACCTATAATAGAGCTGAAACTCTGGTGAATACCATGGACTCTGTTTTGGCACTTGACTACAATGATTTGGAGTATATCGTTGTAGATGGCGCATCAAAAGATTCTACGATTCAGATACTGAAAGACTACGAATTGAGGTTTAAGAAGATATCTGAAACAGTTGGGCGGACCTTTACATTTAGGTGGATTTCTGAATCAGATAAGGGACTTTATGACGCAATGAACAAGGGGATCAGAATGGCTACAGGTGATGTGGTGGGGATTATCAATTCTGATGACTATTTTCACCGAAAGGATATAATGAGTATCGTGGCAAAGACCTTTGAAGAAAATAAGGGAATCGAGGCTGTGTATGGCGATATTAGAGTGGTCACTCCAGAGAATCTGGAGAAAACTGTGCGCTATACCTATTCGCGTTTTTTCTTTCCGGCATGTTTCCGTATAGGACTTATGCCATCACATGCGACATTCTTTACTTATAAACGGAATTTTGATAAGTACGGGTACTATAAACCTGAACTCAGAATATCGGCAGACTTTGATCTTTTGGTGAGATTTATGTATGTGCATAAACTGAAGACAAAATATATTCATGTGCCTTTTGAAACGATGAGAACGGGCGGTGCATCAATGTCAACAATGGCGAATAAACTGAATATAAACAGAGATATTCTTTTTTCATTGAAGGCAAATGGTATATGGTCGTGCAAACCATTACTGTTTCTACGATACCCGTTCCGTTTTATAGAATATGTGATATTTAAAAAGAAAAGATAAACGATGTTTAGGATACTTGTCCCTGACGCGGAGACTCGCAAGGCTTTCGACATCATCTCTATATTAACCTCGGTATTCCCCGATGTGCCGATGATTTATGGCAATATCGAGGGTACAGCTGGCATGAAGCGTCACTTGGAGAGAATATTCAAAGGTAAGGCTGAGGTGTTGAGAACAGATAATGAAAGTTTATGTGTGGAGGACTTTAATGCTATAGCAGAGAAGTATAAGGATGACTTGTTGGTATTTGTGCCTGCGGAGGAAAAGACGATAGCTTTTTTGTTTCAGTTTGTGAAGAAATATGGTCAGAAGAACTATGTATATATTCTGCCAAAGGAGGAGGTGTATCATCAGTTTCGTAATAAGAAGGGATTGAATGACTTTTGTGCAGAACACAATCTGAGTGCGCCTGCTCATTACAAAGTAGAGGAGATTGATGCTTTAAAGCCTGAGCAGTTTCCTATTCTGCTGAAACCTTGCATAGGTTCAGGAAGTGAAGGTCAGTACCGCTTGTATAATCTTGAGGACTATACTGAAAAAATACGCAAAAAGGTACAGAAAGAGCCTTATTTGGTACAGGAGCTGATACCTAATGGACATGATGTGCAGGGTACTTTTTATCTGTATCATGAGGGTAATCTGGTGGAAGCATACAGTCATCAGCGTTTGAGGACTTCCCCACCAACGGGAGGAGTGACGGTTCTCTCGAAACTGCATATCAATATGCCGTTGATAGCAGAAGGTCAGAAAATTCTGGATATGGCAGGATGGAATGGATTGGTGATGCTGGAGTTCTTGCTGGACGAGCGGACGGGTAAATATAAGGTGATTGAGGCCAATCCAAGAGTATGGGGGAGCATCATGCTTTCGGAATTTAGCGGAAGGAATTTACTGACCAACTATGTGCGTTTGTGTATGAAGTTACCTTTGGAGACTGATTACCGGATGGGTGAAACTTACATTCGCTGGTTCTTTCCGGTGGATGTGTTGAACTATGTGAAGAAGATGGGGCGAATTAAGGGATTTTGGAGCTTCAAGAACACTTGCTTCATTAACTGGTCGTATGCCAGTGTGTGGTCGGCCATACAGTTTAATATGTCAAACTTGTTCAGCCTTAAGAACATCAAGCGATTCTTCCGACGTTAAAAATGAAGACAATAGTATTTGATTTTGACGGAACTCTTTCGTACAAGGATAGTATGACAGAACTGTTTAACGAGCAGATGACGGGATGTAGAAAACTGTATCGAGTATATTACTATTTGCTGAAGGTACTGGCTAAACTGAAGATTACAACTGTGAAGTTTGAGAAGGAGCAGATGCTGAAATTGTTGTTCCACTCGGATGTGGCGGCTTTTGCTAAAGCAAGCTGTGAACAAGCTAAGAATTTTAAGCTTAACCCTGTGTTTTCGAAAGTGCAGGAGCATCTTACCAAAGGCGATAGGGTGGTTGTGTTGTCTGCCTCTTCAATGTATTTTCTTAGCGAGGTTTTTAAGGGAATGAACGTAGAGCTGGTAGGCACCACACTGATACAAGAGAATGGTCACATTTTGGGCATTGGACGCCATCCGTTTTTTCACGAGAAGGTAGAGTGCTTGAAGCAGATGGGTATTTGTGAGGTGGATGAAATGTATTATGATAGTAAGTGGGATGAGGTGCTTATACCTATATGCAAGGTTTCTCATAAAGTAATAAATGGACAAATAGTATGATTAAGGTATTGATAACAGGAGCCAACAGTTACGTTGGTATATCGGTGGAGAAATGGCTCATGAAGACATCTGGGCAGTTTCAGGTAGATACGGTGGATACAATGAATGGGGGGTGGAAAGAAGCAGATTTTTCGAAATATGATGTAGTGTTCCATGTGGCAGGTATTGCGCATGTGGATCCGAAGCCGGAGATGGCTTCTTTGTACTATAAAGTGAATTGTGACCTTACTGTGGAGATTGCTAAGCATGCCAAGATATGTGGTGTGAAGCAGTTTGTGTTTATGTCATCGAAGATTGTGTATCAGTCGAGTAAGGACTTGAGGGATCATATGGTAACATTGTCTACTGAGCCCAAACCTAATGATTTCTATGGGGACTCGAAATTGCAGGCGGAGAAGGGATTGAATGCATTGGCATCTGAGACTTTCAAGGTAGCAAATCTACGTCCTTGTATGATTTATGGTCCTAATAGTAAAGGAAATTTCTTGCGATTGGGTTGGTTAGGTACAAAGACTCCTGTTTTTCCTGCATGGCACAATAAGAGAAGTATGCTTTATATTGATAATCTTTGTGAATTTGTGAAGCAGGTGATACTACATGAGAAAGGTGGAACATTTTATCCGCAGAATGCGGAATTGGCTGATACAGTGGAGATTGTACGTTTCTTTGCAAAAAAATATAATCATAAAATTTGGATTTCGAGATTATTTAATCCTGTTGTTTGGTTTAGCTCCAAATTCCTAAAACCTGTCAGTAAGATGTTTGCATCTTCTTATTATGAGCCATCTATGAGTAAGTATGACTTTGACTATCAGATCGTGAGTTTTGAAGATTCTCTGAAAAAGTTGGAGATCACAAAAAATAACAGAAACATGAAATAATAAATATCTTTATAAAATTCCTACAGATAGTGGTTAGAAAGCGAATGTTAAAATAGATGATAGTCTCAAAATATAGATCGTTTCCAATAGTCAATTTAATACATTTAGTGATGAATACATTCTGTTGTATACCTTATTACTCAGCAGAACGCATGGCGTCTGTTGTCTTGTCTGTATGTAATTATTGGGGAAAGGTATTACTAACATTGAATGTTACAAATTAAGAATAGAATATGGTATACAGATTTGTTAAACGTATTTTCGACGTGTGGTGTGCTCTTTTGGGAATTATAGGAACATCTCCTATTTGGATTGTGTCTATCATCCTTATAGAAATGAGTGATCCTGGTCCATTGTTCTACTTTGCGAATCGTGTGGGTAAAGATAACAAAAAGTTTAAAATGTGGAAATTTCGTTCGATGCGTGTGGCTAGGTGTGCGAATGAGGTTTCGTTGCGTCCGGACCAGGATCGCATTTTCTGGTGGGGTAAAATGATGCGTAGGTTGAAAATTGATGAGTTACCTCAGTTGCTAAATATACTGAATGGTACGATGTCTGTCGTTGGTCCTCGTCCTGCCGCCGTAGATCAAATGGATGTAACTCGTGGTAGTGAAAATTTGTGCGTGGCTAGGTTGTCTTGTGGACTGACGAGTCCTTCGTCACTTTACGACTATATTTATGGTGACCAATTTGAGGATGAGACGGAGTATAATGAGAAGGTATTGCCTACGCGTCTAAAACTGGATGTGTGGTATGTGCACAAGATTGAGAATAGTGATACCTTTGTTGCTTGGTGGTATGATATTAAATTGATTTGGTGGACGGTACTAGCGATATTTTCGACTGCAGTGGGTAGGTATCCGCAGTGGTTGTATGACTATCTGGTGAGACTAGTGAAGTGATGCTTTTGAGTACTGCAAATTAGATATTAATTTCATAAAGGCTGTTATCTCAAGTAAACCATTGTAGTAATTTTTAAGTGTATTGATAGGCTGCTTGACAAAATAATAAATATGTGAAGTTGTTATAATTTAATATGTGTAAGAATCATGAAATACTTGTTGGTTGTTGCTCATCCAGATGATGAGACATTAGGTGCTGGTGCATCAATATGGAAATGGTGCAGAGAGGGCCATGCGGTGGATGTATGCATTATGTGTACAGAGGCGAAGGCAAGGGCGTTCCGTCCAGAAGATAATGAACTGGAAAATGATACAAATGCGTCGAATAAGTTTCTAGGGGTGAATAGAATTTATGAGGGAATGTTTCCGAACATTGAAATGAATATGGTACCTCACCTGAAATTGGTGCAGTTTATTGAGGCTGCTATTAAAGAAAGTGAGCCTGATATTATTATTACACATCATCCGGCAGACACAAACAATGATCACTTACAGACTAGTATGGCGTGTCAGGAGGCGATCCGGCTATTCCAGCGCAGACCAGAGGTGAAGCGTGTGAAGGAGTTTTGGTATATGGAGGTACCTTCTTGTACGGAATGGAAAATTAATAATGCGATGATGACTTTTAATCCTAACTGCTTTGTTGAAGTAGGTAAAGAGGGCGTGGAGGCTAAAATTCAAGCCTTGAGTATGTATAGAGGGGTGATGAGGCCTTATCCTCATCCTCGTTCGGCTGAGTATATTACAGGATTGGCTGCTATGAGGGGAGGGCAGTGGGGAGTCTTTTTTGCCGAAGGATTTGAAGTTGTACTTAGGGTAGAATAGTTTCTCTTATTGTTTTTGGAAATGATTATCATCACATTCGTAGTATATGTTGGTGTTGCTTTGTATCGTCTATGTCTTGTTCAAGAGAAAATATTATTACCTACACGAAGAATATTTGCGTGCAAAAGTTAATGAGAAATAATTATGGAAATAAATGACAAGCTACTTGATGAACTGTTAGCTCAGGCGGGAACAAATGAGCGGCGGCGCATTAATCTTGATTTGCGTAATGGTGAAGGTGACACTTCTCAGCGTATGCTCAATGCCTTGCTACCGGGAACGCATGTTCCTATTCATCGTCATACTAAAACAATTGAGACTGTCATTCTGCTTAGAGGTCATATAACGGAACTTTTTTATGATGAAAAAGGTGTTGAATGTGCTCGGCATGAATTGAATCCTGCAAGTGGTATTTATGGCGTACAAGTACCTGCCGGAATGTGGCATACTCTTATTGTGCATGAGCCTTCTGTCATTATAGAAATGAAAGATGGAGCTTATGTGCCAATTACTATGGATGATATTTGGCAATATGAATAAGTCACAAAGCTCCCTATATAAATCGAATTTAATATCAGGTATGGGGAAAGAGTACGGATAGTAGAACTATACGTCAAGGTTTGACGTTGACAAAAGGTCGGGAAGAGTACAGTGGTATGTTCCTGACTTATACCCTCATATTAGCATGGAGCTAATATGATTTGTATGTGAGATATATCAACTGTCTGTGAAGATAGTTGATATATTTGTTAGAGCAGTGCTTTACGAAGGCTAAAGCATAGCTTTAGAGGTCGTAAAGCACTGCTTTAGGACTTATAAAGCACTGTGTTTGTTTGACGATGGGTGTGGCGGGTATGATGAGTTTATCAGGTGCGGTGGATATGGCGGGTACAGCAGGTACACTTTTCCGGGGGCTCTCTTACGCACGCACACGCGCGCGAGCAATCATATAGTTTCCTTTGCCGTCTACGTGAACCAGATCTCCGTAGTCTACCAGACGTTTCAGCCAGATGAGCGCGGTGTTCTCCTTAATACCCATGACAGCTGCCTGCTCTCGTACCTGTTTGCGGGTAAACGTGGTCCCCAGTTTCATGAAGAAAAAATCACGCTCGACGTTTGCCCGGCGACTGATTTCTGTGGGAGGAAGGAAAGAAAGTATATGCATGGCATGGCAGTAGAGGGGCTCGGCAAGTTGGAGCACCGCTTTGAAATCACTCGGAGTGATCTTGACATCCCAGCGGGTGATGATGCCGTCTTTGATATTGTCATCGGGAATCTCCTTGTCCGGAGTCAGGAGAGGGGTCGAAGATGCCTTGAGTTGATAGGGCTGTGCGCTTTCGAGCGCACGCAATACAGCCACTTCCGCCATGATACGGCATGTGTTGACACCCAGACGGGCCACGAAACTATACATCTCATTCCCGTTGGCTATACCCGAACGGGTGAAAAGGGCAGAGAATAGAGTGTCAAATTCTTGTTTCTGCTCGTCGGTGAGCCGGAGTGTGTGGAGACCGTGTGCCTTCAGTAAGTCCAGTTTCTTTTTCCAATCCAATCCTATGGTGGTGAATATCTCTTCTATGTCTATGTCTCCTGTCGTAAACTGGCTTACCCACTGCCAGATACCGGGCATATAGTAGAACAGTTGGCGGGAGAAAAGCCCGTTTTCCGCCGAAGGGATGAGGGCTTTTACCTGCGCCGGAGTTCCGGAAAGCAGGACGGAGAGGTAGCTTTTTTTAATTTCCCGGTATTCCTGGTCGGTACGGCGGTTGTAAGACAAACGGTCGTGGTCGAATGCTTTGCGCAGGGTGTCGCTCCAGTGTCCGTAATCCGATCCTATGGCGGTGGACAGGGTATCCGCTTCGGACTCACAGATAAATCCTGTTCCGTTGGCGTCCATGATGTTTTGCAGAATGCCGGTGCCGGTATTGTTGCCCGCGATGAGGAACATTTTGTTGGCCGGTATTTGCGGGGCGTCTATTTTAGAACGTTCCTTGCCCATTGCTTCGTAGGCGGCTTTGGCTTTTTTGTAGGCTTTTATTTCTTCGGCCCATTCGGCGCGGAGCTGGTCATGGATAGGATCCACAAGCAGCCGTATGGATGACAGGGCACTTTTTCCGGAAGCAGGGAGAGCTATAATGAAACTTTGCATGCAGGGGGACTGGAGTTTACCGCCATAAGGACACCGTACATACCGTTCCATGCAAGAACCCAGAGCGGTCAGTGCTCCCAATAGCATGACATCGTTCTGTGCGTCGGTACTTCCGTAACTCATAATACGTTGCAGGAGTTCCGGCCAGTCGGCTGCCGGAAAGGTGGGTAGCGGCTGTTTGGGTTCGCTACCCGGCAACAGTTCCTCAGACTCCGGACTCTCGCTATTGTACACCTTATTACGCGCGCACGTGTGTGCGGAAAATTTTTGCGCTGTACCTGCTGTACCTTTTGTACCTGTCCGGCTGTTTGCAACCTCCTCTTTGCGGACGGTAACTCCTGCCGCTTCGGCGAGATAGAACACCGTGCCCAGATGCATATCTCCATGATTGGCAGTGAGTGCGTTGGAGAATATCCGTTCGGCGTGTTCGCGTTGGTATTTGGCGGAAACCCGGCACAAGCGGTGGAAAAAGTCGCGTCCCTCTTCGCCGCAATCGGTTGCAATGGCGAACGCCAGGTGTACGTATTCGATGTAAGTGGGGGCAATGTCAGCCTTGGCTGTTTCTACTGCCTCCGTGAGGCGGCGTAATGATTCAAGTTCATTCATTTTTTTATAGATTGAGAATTAATAATGTTACGAAATAATGCATCCGGATCGTAATTGAGGAAACAGGCCCTTACGAGGTCTTTTCCCGAACAGTCCACGCCTTTCGAGGCATTTCTGCCAGAATTGTCAGGTTCCGGGCCGTATGCCATTTCGACATACTGCATGGCTTTGTTCATACTTTCCGTGATATTTTGTGCTTCGTCTTCGGGATACAGCGTTCCGGAAGGGACGAAAGCCTTCACTCCCCGGCCGCTCGGACTGACATATGTGAGCACGGGGCAGAGGAAGGGATCATCGAATAGCAGACGGCGCATACTGACGGCTTCGTCGTAGGAGTCGAGGTTGTCCACATCTATCACGACCAGCCCGGAAGGGGATACGAAACACTTGCTGTTGCGGCGTGTGAAGGTGCCGCAGGGTGTCACGTAAGGCAGCAGTGTCGCTTTGGCAGTCCGCATGTCCGGAGCGTTGCGTACCTGAGCGGTCAGGAGTTTGAGATTCTCGTTGCAGGTAATCATTTGGAAGACCTGTTCCACGGAGACTTCGCAGAAGGGGAGGAGCGTGGGAGGAGTAACCATTCGTCCCTGCTCGTTCCTGACAGGAGCGATAGGTGGCATGAAATATGACATTCTGTACTGGTTTGGCATAATCTTTGTTGTTTACGGGTCAAAAACTTTTCTTCTTTCAAAACGTGCTTGATTTTCAAAACACGACGTGAAACTACGAAAAACAAAAAAATAGACGGTTCTGATATGTCAGAACCAATGTGAAAATAAATAACATACTAAGGTGTATTTTTAACAACTAATAGATATTGAACATGAAAAAGAACTTCAAACACGTCCTTCTAGGTACTTTTATCGATGAATCGCTTAAATGCGCAAACTTGACAATGACTCACTTATGCAAAGAAACCGGTATGGGGAAAGCCAGCTATGAGAATATAAAAAAGGGGAGGATATGAAACTGCACTACTACGAATCCATTCTGAACTTCTACTGTGACAGTCTGACGGAAGAGGAGCTGCTGGAGAAGATACACGAATGGACACTGCGGTATCTCTGGTATAGAAAGAAGCGCGAGGAGGAGGGCGGAAACGAGAATACCCGTGTGCGATAACGAAAACACAAAAAATAACA
>ERZ832317.837-NODE-837-length-41979-cov-6.741461_pt1 | contig 41979 bp, 40 predicted proteins | sample MGYA00519695_ERZ832317 | MGnify/ENA primary metagenome ERZ832317 (study PRJEB31850, sample SAMEA3708726) | human gut metagenome | biome: human gut; feature: human-associated habitat; material: faeces | place: China | collected 2014 ...
TCTGGTCATGAAGGAGGATCTTTATCTATAATAGATATGTTAACAGCTATTTATGAATTAGATGTTAATTTTAATGAAAATCCAAGAAGTAAAGTTGTTTTATCAAAAGGTCATACAGTTCCAGCACAATATGCTGTTTTAAATTCAAAAGGAATAATTAAAGATGATGAAATGAATACATTAAGAATGTTGAATTCAAGACTTCAAGGACATCCATACACTGGAACAATTCCAGAAGTTGATGCAACTACAGGATTATTAGGTCAAGGTCTTTCTATAGCTGTTGGAATGGCGATTGCAAAGAAAAATAATAATGATAATCACCATGTTTATGCAATTGTTGGAGATGGTGAAATGCAAGAAGGACAAATTTGGGAGGCAATGTTGCAAGCAGCACATTATAAATTAAATAATTTGATAATGGTTATTGATTATAACAAATTATCTTCATATGACGAAGTAAATAAATCAATGAACTTAGAACCATTAAAGCAAAAAGTAGATGCATTTAATTTTTATACTATAGAAATAGATGGAAATGATATGAAACAGGTTGTGGATGCATTAAATGAAGCTTATCAAGTAAAAGATAAACCAATAGCTATTATTTGCAATACAGTAAAGGGGAAAGGTGTTTCTTTTATGGAAAATAATCCTAAATGGCATAATGGAGCAATTAGTGATGAAGAATATAAAATTGCAATGAAAGATTTAGGAGAAGAATAAAAAATTATTGTGATTTATATGTTTGAAAGGAAAATATAATATGGAAGAAAAAATGATTTGTTTAAGAGATAAAATAGGTGAATTTTTATGTGAGTTTGGCGAAAAAGATGATAGAATATATGTAATAGATAGTGATTTGGCAAAATCAACTAAAGCGATAGAATTTCAAAATAAATTTCCAGAAAGGTTTGTAGAAGCGGGAATATCTGAAGCAAGTGCTATGTCAATTGCAATGGGATTAGCTTCAGAAGGACAAATACCATTCTATGTGAATTTTGCAATATTTGTTTCTGGAACAGCTTGGACACAACTTCGTCAAGCAGCATATGCAAACTCAAATATAAAAATGATTGCAAGTTATGCTGGAATGGATAATGGAAAAGATGGTGCAACACACCATGCAAATGAAGATTTGGCAATTGTTCGTGCAATACCAAATGTAAAAATTTTAGTGCCATCAAATAAAAAAGAAATGAAAGAAGCAATAGAAATTGCAATTGAATATAATGGACCTGTTTATATAAGAGTTGCAAGAGATGTTGTACCAGATGTTGAATTTGATGGAGAACCTGAAATTGGAAAATCAACAATTGTAAGAGACAATGGAAATGATTTTGCTATTGTATATGAAGGTACTGCAGCAGGAATTGCATATAAAGGATTTGAAGCATTAGAACAAAAAGGATATAAAGGAAAATTAATAAATATCTTTTCAATTAAACCATTAGATATAGATATGATTAATATGATTTCAAACAATGTAAAATGCATTTTAACAATCGAAAATCATTCAATAATTGGTGGATTAGGAGGAGCAATTTCAGAAATATTAGCTCAAAAGAAATCACATGCACCAATTAGCTTCATAGGAGTTAATGATGTATTTACTGAATCTGGTAGCGCAACAGAAGTTAAAGAAAAATATGGATTAAATATTGAAAATATAATTAATAAAGTTGAAGAAATGTTGAAATAGAATTAAAAAGTCATTACAAAGAATATTTTTATTCTTTATAATGACTTTTTTCTTATTTATAAAAATCTTTTGCTACGAATTTATAATAATATGGTTTTATATCTGGAAGTAAATCTTTAAAATAAACAATTGTACCATCTAATTTTTCTTGTTTTAAATTTGGATATGTTCTAATCATTTTTTTATCATTAAAAAAGTAATGAATTAAAAATGAATGAATTTTGCTTTTATTAAGTTTTAAATTTAATTCTATGATTTCATCTTTATGTGCAACATTTAAATCATTTATAGCAATCATTCTTATTCTAAACATATTTATGGCATATGCAGAAATTATACAATCTATAGCAATAAATATTGTTAATACCAGAATGATGGTTCTTATAGTAGAAAGATTAAATTTTCTTAATATTAATGCCATAAATTTTCTGACTTGTGGTTGAATTGCTTTCATTAGGAATATAGCAAGAATTCCCCAAAAAATAGAATAGTAAAAACAAATTCTACCATTAATATTTAAAAATCTTCCACTATAATCCCATATTACATTATGAAATATTTCTCCAGATATAAAGGAAGCTAAATATTCAACGATACTAGCAATCACAAAAATCTTAACAAAATTATAAATTTGACTATCTTTCTTTTCTATTAGTAATAATAAAAATAAAAAGGTAGTTCCATAAACTGGACACCAAGGTCCTGATAATGTACCTGGAGAAACTAATTTTCCTCTTACTACTAATGAAAATATAATTTCTAAAAACCAAGCACTAATAGAAATACAGAAAAAAGAAAAAATCATGTATTCCCAATATCTATTTATAAACTTCTTCATACTACTTCACCTATACTACTATAGATACAGTGTATCATAATTTTAAAAAGAAAAAAATCCTATTCCTAGGATTTCTAATTCTTTATGGCGGAGACAGAGAGATTTGAACTCTCGCAGCAGTTGCCCGCTCTACACCCTTAGCAGGGGCGCCTCTTCAGCCTCTTGAGTATGTCTCCAAATACGGTAATACCAACTTGCTTCCGTAGTTATAATAATACCGTAATATTAAATCAATGTCAATAACTAGTATCAACTTTTTTTAGGATTTTTTATTGTCTTAATCTAATCTTCTACCACATAAAAAGCATACTTTAGCATCACTCTTAATTCTAGCTCCACATTTAGGACAAGATATATATTCAGTAGTCTCATTTACTAGATTATTTTCAACTACTGGATTAGATTCCTTGAAAATATTTATTTCAGTTTCTATAGGTGATACTGGTTTATTATCTTGTTTTTCAGAATTTATCATATGAATAGGTTCTGGAAATTTAATAGTTGTAGACATATCAGTATTTAATGGTTCTACTTCTTCTTTTTCAGGTATTGGATTAATAAAAGTTGAAGAATTAGTTTTAGGAAGTAAATCAACAGGATTATTAGGTTTAGTATTGATAATAGTTTGTGTTTGATCTACATGTAATAAGTTATTGGTATAATTTTTTTGATAAACACCTCCACCAATAGAAATGTTTATATTTTTAGAAGAAGTATCTACTTCTTCATTAACTGTTTTTGTATCTATTTTTGTTTCTTCTAATTTTGGTACTTCAACAACTGTTTCTTTTCCTTCCATAGCTACTAGATTGATACCTATATATTCACTATCATTAAAAGCCAATATTGGGAAAAAGATAAATGGTAAAAAGGTTAAACCAAAACCAAAAGCATTTCCTTTTTTAAATAACTTAGATAATTTCATCATAATCATAAAATGAATGATAATATTTGCTCCTGGAATAAAATATAAAAGTATATACCATTTTGGATAATTCGTAATTTCTAACAACACTATAATATTATAAATTGGAATAATAGCTGATATTCCAGAACGATTTGCTTTTTTAAATACCTTTGCTAATGAAATTAAAGAAAAAACAAAAACTCCAATGAATATAATTCCTAAAATTATCAAATATATCATATTATTTTCTACTGTACTCTCAATTACAGTTGGATAATCATCATACATAATACCCCTCCTATTATCTAGTAGTATTTTATCAAAAAATTAAAGAAAATAATATACATAATTAAAATTTTGACAATAAAAAAATCCCATCGAGTTTGGGACTTAATATCAAATATGGTGACCAGTACGGGATTCGGACCCGTGAATGCCGCCGTGAAAGGGCGGTGTGTTAAGCCACTTCACCAACTGGCCAGATGGCGCCTGATGTAGGACTCGGACCTACGACCTATCGGTTAACAGCCGAGTGCTCTACCAGCTGAGCTAATCAGGCACTTTTTTTCTAAAGCTATTTCATTATATAATACATTTTTTGCTTTGGCAATACTTTTTTTCCATTTTTTATCTTAAATTGCCCATATTTGAAAAAAAAAGTGCTAATTTAGCACTGTTTCATATAAAAATTAGTATTCACAATTACCTGGTGTTCTTGGATATGGTATAACATCACGAATATTTTCTACTCCTGTTAAATACATTAATAGACGTTCAAAACCAATTCCAAACCCTGAATGAACACATGAACCATATTTTCTTAAATTTAAATACCACTCATAATCTTCAGTATTCATACCAAGTTCTTTCATTCTAGTAGCTAATTTATCATAATCTTCTTCTCTTTGAGATCCGCCCATCAATTCTCCTACACCTGGTACTTCAAGATCAGCAGCAGCTACAGTTTTTCCATCAGGATTTTGTTTCATATAGAAAGATTTGATATCTTTAGGCCAATCCGTAATAAAAACAGGTCCATTAAAGTATTCAGTAATATATTTTTCGTGTTCTTTAGCAATATCTTCTCCATATTCTGGTTTAAATTCCCATTTTGTTCCTTTTGCTTCTGCTTCTTTTAATAATGTAATAACATCTTCGTGCGTAATACGAGTAAATTTACTATGAATTAGTTTCGTTAATTTATCAATTAAACCTTTTTCTACAAATTGATCTAAAAATTTCATTTCATCTTTAGCATGTTCTAATACATAAGTAATTACATATTTTAAACACTCTTCTTCAATATCTAAAATACCATTTAAATCACAGAAAGCAACTTCTGGTTCAATCATCCAAAATTCATTAGCATGAAATTTTGTATTAGAATTTTCTGCTCTAAAAGTTGGACCAAAAGTATAAGTCTTTTTAAATGCTGTTGCAAATGTTTCAGCTTCCAATTGTCCAGATACAGTTAAACCAACACTACGACCAAATAATTCTTTTTCTAAATTATTTTTACTACTTTTCGCAATATCATCTAGATTTTGAGTAGTTACATGAAACATCTCTCCTGCTCCTTCACAATCTGAAGCTGTAAATAATGGAGCATGAAAATAAACATAACCTCTTTCTTGAAAATAAGTATGAATTGCCATAGCTGTTACACTTCTAATACGAAAAACAGCTTGAAATAAATTCGTTCTAGGTCTTAAATAAGCTTGTTCTCTTAAAAACTCACTAGAATGACGCTTTGGTTGCATTGGATAATCTTCTGGGCAATCTCCTTCTAATACTATTTTAGTAACTTTAACTTCATAATCTTGTCCTGCACCCTCTGACTTGATTAATAATCCACCAGCTATAATAGCACTTCCATTATGATATTTTTGAATTTCTTCAAAATTTTCTAACTTGTTATCATAAACTAATTGAATATGTTTAAAACAAGTTCCATCTGAAAAATCAATAAAACCAAATTCTTTTTGTTTACGATGATTTCTAATCCAACCTTTTAATTCAATTTCTTTTCCTAAATTTTCTTCTACATTCTGATATAATTCTTTTAAATCCATGTTATTACCTTCCTTACTTTTATTTTCTATTATTTAGTATATCATATTATAAAACTTTTTCTAACTCATGATTTTTATTTTTACTTGGTACTGTAAAAGTAGTAGCTTGTTTTCCGATTGTACTTAAATATTTAATAGCAGCATCTGGTGTTAAAAACAAACTCATTCCATTATATAATGGGTGAAATGCTAATAGACTTCTATCTAATAATTCTTTATCGATAATGATATTCACTTGATTTAAAGTATCAAACTTAGTAGAAAATAAAGAAACATTACCTGGTACAGTATGAAGTAATTCTTCTAATTCACTACTACTACAAAACTCTAACTTTCCTACTTCTAATTCTTCTTTTAATACTTTTAAATCAACATCTTTATCTTCATCTACCACTACTAAAAAATGTCTTTTTAATCCTTTTCTTTCATGTAAAAATAGATGCTTACAAATACTATAATCTTTTCCAAACAATTTATCATATTGCATATAATATAGTTTAGAATCCATACAGCTTATTACTTCTGGATGAGTAATACAAACTGCATATGGTATCTGTTTTTCTTTTAATTCTTTACAGAAATCATATCCGATATTAAATTTTTTTAAACTTACTTCTTTGTCATTAGCAAATAACTTTTGATAATCTTCCATGCTTAATGGTAATGTTAAGGCACTCATAATCTCATTCCTCTTTTCAAATAATATAAAAAGACTAGTCTATATCCCACGTATCAAGATACGTATGGGACGAAACTAGTCTTCCGCGGTGCCACCCAATTTATCATAAACATAAAATGTTAATTCATTTATGATCCCTTTCGATTTCTAACAAAATCTAGTAATACGATAACGGTTTACTCCCGACTTACACTACTTAATTTCATATAAGCAACTCCAAAGTGTTCTTCATATTGATTTTTTATGTTAGCTTCCACCATATCTAACTCGCTTGATAAAAAGATTCAATATTACTTCTCTTTTTCAAAGTTGTTGAATAGAATATATCACTTTTTTATATTATATGTCAAGTATTAATTTTTATGTATAGAAAAAGTACCTATTGGTACTTCTATTCACTACCCATACGGGTTAATCACTAAATGGTGGGCCTGAATGGACTTGAACCATCGACCTCACGCTTATCAGGCGTGCGCTCTAACCACCTGAGCTACAAGCCCATTTAATCAGTGAACATTTACATTCTACTATATTTTTATGCCCTTGACAAGTCTTTTAGAAAACTTTTTTACGAATTTTTTCATTTTCTTATCGTTTTTTGCTCACTTGGTTAAATTTATCTTGTTGAAAATAAGAATTATAATTTCCAATTTCACTCGTTAACACAGTAGTTGAAATACCATTCTTCTCACATCTTGCATGAACTAATTTTCCTTTATCATAAATTAAAGTTTCAAAAATAGTATTTTTATTTAACTTATCATTATCTTCTACTTTATCATAATACTGTAAAGAATAACATTTATTATCTACTTTCTCTAGCATTACTTTTTTAAAATTTCTACCATTTTCAATATTTTGTTCACAACTGAATTCAAAATTTCCATCTTTATCAATAGAGATAGAAGAACAATCATCAAAACTAATATAAAAACCATAAATATTATCTAAATTCTGACTAAAACCATTATTTTCTATCATTTTTTCTATTTCTTCATCTAAATAACTAGAAAAATCTTCATGACAAAGATTTCTCTTTATTTCTTCTAAAATTTGTTGATACTCCATACTTCATTCCCTCGAAAAAAAAAGAAAATATTATTTACTTTCAAAGAAGTTTAAAATATTTTCTTTACCTTCAATACTTTCTACTACTTTATGATTTTTTACTTTTATAATCGTTGGATTTTCTACTTTTAAATCATTTACACTATTTACATTTGTTTTTATATTTCCAGCTTCTGCTACAATCTGTTGATTAATATGTTTTTCTAAATCCACAATGTAAAATGGTAATGCCTTATCTTTTTTGATATAGCTATCTTTTAATGATAAATAATAACTAGCTGATGAATCTGTAAAATTAAATAAGAATACATAATATTCACTATCACTTCTATTTAAAACTTCACCTGCTATAATTTCTTCATATTGAATGCTAGCTTCTTCCTTCTTAGCATCTTCTTTTTTACCCCATTTAATTTCACCAGTAGCTAAACCAGTTATTAAATAAGTTAATACTAAGACTAAAACTACACCAATCGTTATTTTTATAATTTTTGAATATTCTATATCACTCGTTGTATTAGTTGTATATAATTTTCTTTTTGTTTTCTTTTTCATATTCATAACCACCACATTTAAATTATAGCATGTTCTAAATAAAAGTCAAAACAAATTATTTTTTGAATTTTGGCGTTTTTTACTAGTTATTATAAATATTAACTATAAATATCCCAAAAAATATCTTTAAGATTCTAAGCTAACCTCAAAGATATTTTATTTTTACACCTATATTTCATTTATTTTTGATTCATAGTTGGTACTACACTTACACTTCTAGCAATATCAATTAATTCATTTTGACTCATAACGTCACTTACTAAATAATAATCAACTCCATTACTACTCCAAGTAATACTACTATCTGTTAATGCTCCAACTGTATCAATTAATAAATAAGGTTCTCCATAAGTTGGAATAATTGAAAACTCTTTTTCAATACTTGATGTTTCTTCCACTAAAAGGAATGGTTTTTCACCTTCAAAAGTCATGATTACTCTTTCACCATCTGTTTTATTAATTTTTTCTTGTGATGTTAAAGAAGTACCAGTTGGAATATATAATGGATAGATTACATCTTCTAAAGTGCTAGTTGTTTGATTACTATTATTTTCTTTATTATCAGTAGAAGTTTGGTTATTATCTTTTATATTATTATCTGTATTATTTTCGGTAGTATTATTACTACTATTACCAGTACCATTTTCAGTAGTACCCATAATTTTATTTAAATCAAAAGTATCACTATTTACAGTAGGACTTAAATCAATAGTAGCAAAAGTCATAGTCATCTGACTAATATTATTTTCATCTACTACACTTACTTTTTTCAAATTTAATTTTTTATCAAAAGTAACAATTTGCTTTACTAATTTACGATTATTTGGATAGTTTACAGAAGTTGTAAAAATATAGCCATTATCATCACTTACTAAATTTCTTTCTTCATCATCTAATATATCATCTAGTATCGATTGAATTAAATATACTTGTGAATTATTATAAGGCCAATCACTTTGAAATTTAAAACTTTTGTTTAATGATGGTGTTAATACATATACTCCATCTTCATTTTTTAAAATAATTTGTTCATGATTATTGTTTAAATTTTTTAAACTTACATAAAACTTATCTTTCTTTTGATAAATAACTTTTACATCATAATTATAAACATCATCATTATTTAGTATTTCTAAATTACCAGTTAATTGGTATGCTTTTAAATTTTCATATTTTTTTCTAATATCTTTTAAAGCACTATTATTATCTTTACCAAAACAACCTGTTACAAAAACACAACACACTAACATTAACATTAAAAAAATTTTTTTCATTTTCACTCCTCTTTTCCTTCATTTAATACTATGAATTAAAAAATGCATTATTCACGAATAATTTTAAAAAAATTGATTATCATAATACTGAAATGAAAAAAGGAGGAAATTATGCAAACACTACAAAAGGTAGCTCTTGTATTAATAGTAATAGGAGCAATTAATTGGGGACTTGTTGGATTATTTGATTTCAACTTAGTAGAAACTTTATTTGGTGCAGATAATGTCATTACTAAAGTTATATATGTTTTAGTAGGAATTTCTGGAATCATTGATATTAGTCTATTGTTTAATGATTATGAATAAAAAGTACTGATTTTTTACTTTCAGTACTTTTTATTTTATTTTTCTTCAATTTTAATTTTTACTTTTTTTGTTTTAGATTCATAACTTAATTTTAAGTCATCACCTGTTACTTTAACATCAACATCATATTCACCAGGGGTTGTATAACTACTTAGATCAACAGTTACTTTAATTGTCTTAGAATCTAGGTTATTGACAACATTACTACTACCTTTCACAACAACGGTAACTTCACGATCTTCTTTGTTAATAGCATAAGCTTTGAAATTAGAATTTAAGTTTTCTACTGAAATACCCATATTGGTAAATTCTTTTGTGATAACATCATCTAATGTTACTTTAATAGATACTGTTTTACTACTGATTGATCTTACGCCAGATGGTTTATCAATATTTACATTAAATGTTTTACTACTTGATAAATTAGTAACATCGATTTCTACTGGAATAGATTCAATAGAATTAATTACACTTTCATCACCATAAATGGTTACTTTAGAAATAGATGGTGTAAACTCTTTAATAGATTTACCAAAGGCAAGATCTCCTTTTGGTATAATTTGTAGTGCTACTTCTTTACTTGGAGAGGTAATTTTAATTTGAGCATCTATACTATTTGGTACGATTTCTACATCAACTGGTTTACCATCTGAATCATAGGCAATTAAAGGAATTTCTTTTAAAGTAAAGGTTCCTACTTTAGGATTATTAATATCATCAATATCGACAAGTGCTTTTACAGTAGCTACTTGTTTTAATTTGTAACTAGCTCCTTTAATAATAACATCATTTCTACTTAAATCAACGCTATCTAGAATTAAAGTGTTATCTAGTTTATCTTTATGTAAAATGTCATAGTCTAATTCTCTAGTTTCTGATACTTTTTCATAAACTACGATATTAGCAGAAGATGGATCAATTTTATAGTCAATTGATTTTAAAGCTTTTAGCCCTTGTGTATAATTTAATTTTACTTTATGACTACCTGGTGTTAGTCCTCTTAAATCAACTGATACACTTAAACTTGAAGTATATTGTCTAGCTAAATATAAATCAGATGTTCTACCAATTAAGGTAATATCTACTGTTTCAGGAAGTCCTTCAATCACATAAGCTTCTTCATTATATTCAGCAGTTACTGGTTGATTATATAATACTTCTGCACTTTTATTTAAAATTGTATTGGAATTTTGGTCTACTAAAACAAATACTGCAAAAGCAAAAAATAAGGATAACACAATTAAAGTTTGTTTCTTATTAATAAATTTTTCTATTTCTCTTCCATGGTCTTTAACAAAATCTGTAATTAAAAGAATTAATTTCGTAATTGGTGTAATTAGCCATTTGTCAAAAAAGAGAATTATTTTTTTACCTATCTTCTTCATAAATATCTTCCTCTTCTAATTCATCTAAGTAATCTTCTTCTTGTTTTGGTCTTAATTCATCAATTAACATCATTCTAACATCATCTATTGATAAGTTATAGAATAGTTCTCCTTTTACAGCAATAGATACTCTTCCTGTTTCTTCTGATACCACAATACTAATAGCATCACTTTCTTCAGTAATTCCTAAAGCTGCACGGTGACGAGTACCAAATTTCTTATTTACTTTACTACTATTACTTGTTGGAAATACTGCTCCAGCACAACTAATTCTATCTCCTTGAATAATAACTCCACCATCATGAAGTGGATTATTAGGGAAGAAAATGGAAATTAATAAATCACTTGATAAATCAGCATACACTTTCTTAGCTTTTTCAATGTAGTTAGCTAAACTTATATCTCTTTCTAAAACAATTAAAGCACCAATTCTTGCTTTTCTTAGGTATTCAACAGCATTTACAATTTCATAGACTAAACGCTCTCTTTCATCTACAGTTAATACTTTATGTCTTCCAAGTAATTGCGTTTTCCCTAATTGCTCTAATACATTTCGTATTTCTGGTTGAAAGATAATAATTAAAGCAAGTGGTCCCCACATAATTACATATTCAAGAAGTAAACCTATTGTTGCTAATCCTAACCAATTACTTACTAGTTTTAGAATTAAAATAATAGCTACTCCCTTAAATAATAGAGTAAGTTTTACATTATTACGAATATTTTTAAGTATATAATAGATTGCTAACCAAACTAATGAAATGTCAGCAATTTTCTTTATAATTGTGATAATACTATCTAAAGTCATAATTTATTTTTCCTTTCTAAACATTAATATTATAGCAAATAAAGACATAGTAAGCAAATACCATGTCTATTTCTTTTCATCTGGATCTTCAAAAACAATTACTGGTGTTTTTACTTCAAGGGAAGGATTTTCTTCTTCCGTATTAGAAATAGGTGATACTTCTTCACTAGCTTCTTTTGTAATAGTAACTGGTTGTATAGGTGTAATTGTATCTACTGGATTACTACTAGGTGTTTCTATTACAGCTACTTTTGATTTAAGATCACGATCTATTTTCTTTTTTTCCATTAAATAACCAATAATTGCCATAATTAAGATTACAGATATAATGGTTGTCACTATATATAGTGGACCATTTAATATGTCTCTAAAAAATTCTATCATTCTATCCCTCTTATTCTGATAACATTGTATCATAAATCTTAACTATGGAAAAGATATTCTTTTTAAAAAAAATAAGAAAAATATAAAGATAACTTTTCTTTTTCAGATATTATTTCTTTTTCCGTAATAAAATAGTGATAATAATCTCTACGCATTTGTTTTAATTCTGTTATTTCTTTTGTCTTCTTAAAAGAATAATCTTTTAAATATCTCTCTGTCAGAAATTTTTGAAAATAAAAATTAGCCTGTTTTATTTCTTTATACAAATTGATTCCTAATAATAAAACTACCACTATATAAATAATATTTTTAGTAAATAATAAAGTAAAAAGAAAAAAGCTAGAATATAAAAATGAACTAATATAAAGAACTGTTTTCATACTATTATAATATGAAAATAAATAAGCAAGAAACAAATTTAATAATCTTCCACCATCTAATGGGTAAATTGGTAATAAATTAAAACATAAAATGAAATAATGATAAATATAAAAATAAGGTTCCATAATAAAAAAGTGTTTCACAATTTCTACAAAAACCACCTGTATAATAGGTCCCATTAATAAAACTAATATTTCTTTTTTCAAACTAGTATTAATATCATATTCTAGTTTACTACACCCTCCATATGGGTAAATCTCAATTCTATTTAATTGAAAGCCTAATAAAATTCCTGTAAAAGAGTGACCCAATTCGTGAATAAAAATTAATAATGTAAAATAAAGAAAATGTCTAAAGTGGCCAGTTAAAAAACTAATAAAACTAATTAAATAAAATAATGGGTGAAGATAAATCTTATTCCAAATAATCTTGATAATTTAAAAACTCTCCTGATTTAGAAAAGAAAAGATACATTTCATTACTGATAGTTTCTCCTAATAAGCTTCCTTTTTCTATGTAATCATATATTTTTAAGTTACTATTTTCTACCCCTACATACCATAGATCAATTCCATTTACTTGTTGAACAATAATTGTTTTTCCATAGTTATCTTTATTTCCCATAAAAACAACGATTCCACTTTCTAAAACTGGTACTAAATAATTAGAAGTTACTGTTAGTTTTACCCCTTCTTTATATGCTTCTTTTTTACTATAAGTTAGTTTTTCATTAAAGACAGTGGCAGTATCATTATTCGTGATATCTTTTATAGGAAAAATACTACCTAAATACTTTTCATAAGTTTTATTAATTTTGGCAAATGAAATATTCGTACTGTAAACATTTTTATGAATCCAATTCTTAAAAGTAGGATTCATTTTTGCAACACATAAACAAACTAGTAATAAAATAGCTGATAATAAAATACGACTGACAGTAACTAATAAAAAATGATTTTTATTAGGAGTTTTTTTCTTAGATTTACTTAAATATTTTTGTACTGATTTATATTCATCCATTATTTATTCACCTAATAATTATTATTAATGTTTCTTGAACTTTAGACCTAAAATGAGATACAAAATAACTCCATAAGTGATATTAAGAGGAAAAGATAGTAGAATTTGAGTAAATAAAAAGGAAAAAGGTAGGTAAATTAGTTTAGTTTCTAATAAAAGAATATATTCTATCGTTAAATAGAGGATAAAAATAAAAGATAAAAGTAAGAAAAAAATAGGGAAAGTAAAATTTAAATGCCTTTTAAAATACTTAATAATTTCATATAAAAATAGTATCGTAAACAAGTTTAAAAATAGAGTTTTACTAAATAATAAATCATAAATGATTAGACTAATAAAGATAGTAGAAAGATCTTTTTTCTTATTTTTTAAAATTAAGAAAGTAAGTACCGTTATCACAAAAAGAAATGGATTTAGAAAAGAAAAATAAAATGATATATAAAAATCAAGTAGAAAAGCTAGTAACAATAATAAAATCATGATACTTTCTCCTTAGATAAGACTTCAATATAGCGAATGGTATCATAATCTGTTCCAATGGATACAAGTGCTTGTTTTTGTAGTCCTAGTGAATCGTTGTCAATTTTTGAAACTTGACCTATATAAATTCCTGATGGATAAATCCCACCTAATCCATTTGTATAGACTTTATCTCCAACTACTACTTCTTCTTTTTTATTATAACTAACATATAAAAATCCTTCTTGATAACGATCTAAAATAGCGTGGTAAGTTTTATCACTATTCTTAATATCAACTGCTATTTTCATATCTTTTTGATTAGAGGTAATAAGTTTTACTGTACTAGAATATTGATTAACGGTTATAATTCTACCAACTAATCTTCCATTAGCAACAACTGCCATATCTAACTTAATTCCATGATTACTACCTCTATTAATCACTAGTTCATCATACCAGGCAATATCTCGTTTTATAATTTTAGCATAAGTAACATGGTATTCCTCTAATTCTAAAGATAAGAGATTTTTTAATTCTTTATTTTCTTCTATTAGTTCCTGATTAATCCCAGTTAAGATGTTACTATTATCTATTTTAATATTTGGTATTAATAAATTTTCAATACTTGATCCTATGTCATGAAAAAAGTGGTTTAATTTAAAATCAACTTTCGTAAAAAATAGAAAAGTAAATAATGTAAACACAATAATTCCATAAGTAATTTTTTTACTTTTTGCATATTTTTTCGAAATTGACATAATTTCACCCCTAATTATAAATTAACTATTTTTCCATCATCATAAAAACTATAATAATTATCATTTCCTATAATCATATGATCAATAATAGGAATTCCATTAATATTACCAATTTCAACTAAAGCATTGGTCAAACGAATATCTTCTCTACTAGGTTTAATATCTCCACTTGGATGGTTGTGAATACAAATAATACCTGATGCACTACATAAATAAGCATGTTTAAATACTTCTCTTGGATGAACAATACTACGATTTAATGTTCCCATAAATAATAGTTTCCTTTCTATTAACTCTTTTTTCTGATTTACATATAAACAATAAAAATATTCCTGTTTCTTATCCCATAAGTCATATTTCATATAATCATAGATTGCTTCTGCTCTATTTAAAATAATTTTATTTTTATTCTGATTATCCATAAAAATTCTTTTACCTAATTCTACACTACTTAATATCGTTAGAGCATGAGCTAATCCAATGCCATCTATTTCTTGCAAGCTTTCTTTAGTTACCTCTTTTAACTTATCGATACTTCCTACTTTCGCTATAATGTCACTACTTAACTCTTTTACTGACTTTTTACGATTACCACTTTTTAGAATAATAGATAATAATTCTTCATTCGATAAATTTTCAACGCCTACTTTTTGTAGTCTTTCTCTTGGTCTTTCTTGGACCGGTAAATCTTTTACTTTCATACTATCACCACTAATATTATTTAAAAAACTTTGAAATTTACTTACGAATTTGTCATAATTTCATCATAAGTTGCTAAAACTGTCTTTAAAACAGAGTTTATTTCTTCAATTGTTTTACTACTTTCTAGTAAAACATCATATTGTTTAATTTGATTCATTAAGTTTTCTTCTTCTATATATTTAGTTTTAATATAAATATCGATACCTTTCTTTTTATATATTTTCTGAATTTCTTCAGCTACTTTTATACTAGAAGTCATACCAATATAGGAATAATATTTATCATCCTCTTTCATCGTTATTTTATTTTCAATACCTTCTATTTTTTGCTTGCTAGCTTCTTCGGTATTATAAGCACCACACTGTAAAAAATAAATATTTCCCTCTTCGTTAAAAGCAAAACTAGTAATACCATATTGATTAAAAATAAATGATGCACAAATATACCCTAAAAGACAGGCACATAAAATAGGAATTATTATATTTTTCTTCATTTCATCACCATTATTATCTTAGCTTACTAAATATAAAAAAATTGTCGAAAAAAAAAGAAACTTGCATATTTTAGCAAATTTCTTATAGAAATTAATATTGTTTTCCCCAATATACTAAATGTTTGGCAGGACTACCACAAACTAGACATTTACCATCATGATTATCTCCATCAAATGGAATACAACGAGAAGTAATTCCTGCTTCTTCTTTAATTTTATCTTCACAGCTTCTATTTCCACACCAGTAGGCTTTGATAAAACCATTTTCTTTTTCTGATAAAGCTTTCATTTCTTCTAAAGTTAATACTGATTTCGTCATAGAATCACGTCTTATTTTTGCTCTTAAATACATACTATTTTGAATTTCTAGTAATAATTTAATTACTTCTTCTACAACATTTTCTAAAGATACTTCTATCTTTTCTAAAGTATCACGTCTTACTAATACACATTTATTATTTTCTAAATCTCTTGGACCTATTTCGATACGAACAGGAATTCCCCTCATTTCAGCTTCAGCAAAACGAAAACCTGGAGATTTTTCACTATCATCAACACTACAAGTAATTCCTTCTAGTTTTAAACTTCTAGCAATTATATAACTTTTTTCAAGTACTTCGGTATTATTTTTACCAATTGGAATAATTGTTACCTTAGTAGGCGCAATATTTGGTGGTAATACTAATCCATGATCATCACTATGAGTCATAATCATAGCTCCAATAATACGAGTAGTCATTCCCCATGAAGTTTGATACATATATTTTTCTTTATTATCTTTATCCATAAAGGTCATATTAAAAGCACGAGCAAAGTTATCTCCAAAATAATGACTAGTACCTGACTGTAAGGCAATTCCATTATACATTAATGCTTCAATGGTATAAGTATTTTCAGCTCCAGCAAACTTTTCCTTTTCTGTTTTTTCACCTTTGATAACAGGAATTGCTAAAATATCTTCACAAAAATCAGCATATATATTTAACATTTTTAAAGTTTCTTCTTTTGCTTCTTCACTAGTAGCATGAACAGTATGACCTTCTTGCCATAAAAACTCACGACTTCTTAAAAAAGGACGCGTTGTTTTTTCCCAACGAACAACACTACACCATTGATTATAAAGTTTTGGTAAATCACGATAACTTTTAATCGTATTAGCATAATGATCACAGAATAAAGTTTCACTAGTTGGTCTTACGCATAATCTTTCTGGTAGTTCTATATTTCCACCATGAGTTACCCAAGCAACCTCAGGAGCAAAACCTTCTACATGGTCTTTTTCTTTTTGAAGTAATGATTCTGGTATAAACATTGGCATATATACATTTTGATGTCCTGTTTCTTTGAATCTTTTATCTAATTCTTTTTGAATATTTTCCCAAATAGCATAGCCATATGGTCTAATAATCATACACCCTTTTACACTAGAGTAATCAATTAATTCTGCTTTGATACAAACATCTGTATACCATTTAGCAAAATCAACATCACGACTAGTTATCTCTTTTAATTCGTTTTGATTCATAATTTCACTTCCTAGTAAGATTATACATTAAAATATATAGTTTTATCAACAGTTTTATGCTGGTAACATGATTACTTTACCATGGCCACCATTTTTCATATCGTAATTATCTCTATAACCTGTTAGACTAACATCTGGTATCGCAAAATAATCTTTTAATACCATAACCATAGAACGATATTTTGAAACTGCTTTATCATATTCTTTTTCTGCTATTAGATTAGCTGTTTCTGATAAAAATAGTTTATAAAACTGTGTCCACATATCTTTATTTTCATTACTCTCAAAATCTTTCTTAATTTCTTCTGCTATTTTAGGTCCTAATACATCATATTCTAATAAGGTATCAAAATACCTTTCATCTTGTTGCATAACATTATTTCTAAAGTTACGCATTTCTGATAATACAAAGCATTTATCTGTATAACCTAATATATCACACATTACAGTGGTAATATAGCAGCCTCCACTATCTCTTGAAAACATTCTATAATGGTCACAACTATCATCTGGAAAATAATAACTTCTATACCAATCACAATAATATTTTTGATATGGACTTATATCACATTCTCTTTCAAATCTACAGTCCGAGTTTTCACAACTACCACATTCATTTTCATATTTCATATTAATATCTCTCCTTAATGTCTGGTTATTATACTCTTTCTTCTTAATTTATGCAAGAAAAAAGAAAGTACCACTATTTTTTACTACTTTCTTTACTACATTTCTAATATATCATACTTTTTATAGATACACTACTTATTTTGACAAAATTTCACAAACTAAATTACTAATTTCAGTTGGATTTTCAATTGGTAGACCTTCAATTAGTCTAGCTTGTGCATATAAAACCTTAGTATATTTTTCAAGTTCTTGTTTATCACTCTGATATAACTTTTCTAGTTTTTTACTAATTTCATGATTTTCATTAATTTCTAGAATCGTATTTGCTTTTACTTTATCATCAGTTGGCATAGCATTCATAACTTTTTCCATTTCAATAGAAACATTACCTTCTGATACTAAACATACTGGGTGATTTTTTAATCTATGTGTAAAACGAACATCTGTAATATTATCTTTTAAAGTATCTTTCATTACTTTGAAAATATCTTTATATTCTTCATTTTTCTTTGTTAGTTCTTCTTTTTCTTCTTTGGTATCAAGATCAACTTCACCACTAGATGCATTAACAAAGTTCTTACCATCATAATTATTCATAACTTGCATTACGAATTCATCAATGTAATCTGTTAAGTATAATACAACATATCCCTTATCTTTTAACTGTTCAACTTGAGGTAACATATCAATTTTATCTACTGTTTCGCCACATGCATAATAAATTTTATCTTGATTTTCTTTCATGTTAGAAACATATTCTTTTAAAGTAATCATTTTCTTATCTTTAGAAGAAGTAAACATTAATAAATCAGCAAGTTCTTCCTTTTTCATACCATAGCTATTATAAATTCCAAACTTTAACTGCATACCGAAAGCCTTAAAGAATTTTTCATAGTTATCTCTTTCTTCTTTTAACATTGTTTCTAATTCTTTTTTGATTTTCTTTTCAATATTTGATGCAATTAAACCTAAATTTTTATCTTGCTGTAACATTTCACGAGAAATATTTAAAGATAAATCACTAGTATCTACAAGTCCTTTTACAAAACTAAAATAGTCTGGTAAAAGTTCTTTACACTTATCCATAATAAGAACACCGTTAGCATATAACTGTAATCCCTTTTCGTATTCTTTGCTGTAGAAATCATAAGAAGCATGAGATGGAATATATAATAATGTTGTATAAGTACATTTTCCTTCTACACTAGAATGAATGACTTTAATGCTATCTTCATAATCAAAAAACTTATCATGATAGAATTGTTGATAATCACTATCTTTAATATCTTTTTTATCTTTCTTCCAAAGAGGTACCATACTATTTAAAGTTTCTTCTTCTGTATGTTTTTCATATTCTTCTGAATCTTCTTTTTTATGTTCATGAGTTACCATCATCGTAATTGGATATGAAATATAATCAGAATATTTCTTAACAATACTACGTAATTTGTATTCTTCTAAGAAACTATCATATTCACTACCCTCTTTTAAAGTTAGCGTAATGATAGTACCAATGGTATCTTTCGTTGCTTCTTTTATTTGGTATCCATCAACACCAGTGGATTCCCAAAGATAAGCTTTATCACTATCAAATTTACGAGATAATACGCTAACTTTACTTGCTACCATAAATGATGAATAGAATCCTACTCCAAATTGTCCAATAATATCAATATTATCTTTTTTCGTCATTTCTTCTTTAAATAAAGAAGAGCCACTCTTAGCAATCGTACCTAAATTTTCTTCTAGTTCTTCTTTACTCATACCAATACCATTATCAGAAATAGTTAATGTACGGTTTTCTTTATCTACTGATAAATGAATTTTTAAATCTTCTTTATTAACTTTTACATCTTTATTCGTTAATGATAAATAATATAATTTATCAATCGCATCACTGGCATTTGAAATTAATTCCCTTAAAAATATTTCTTGATTTGTATAAATAGAATTAATCATCAAATCTAGTAATTTCTTTGATTCTGCTTTAAACTGTTTTTTCAAAACAATCATCTCCTAACAATTGATATCTTAGCTCTTATTTTAGCAATTGTCAAGTATGAGTGCTAATTTTTTTAATATTAAAAGAGGAAAACATTTCCCCTTTAATAATTATTTATTCATTAACAGCAATAACACTACTTAAATTACCAGATAAATCAACACTACCACTTACCCATTTACAATACCAATATTCATCACAAGGTACATCCCAATCACTAGTACAGTATAGGCCATAATTTTCAGCACATATCTGGACAATAGAATTACTACTAGTAATACCATAATTAGCTAAAATAATAGTTTCATTAAAACTACGAGTTGGAGTTTCACTGGCTAATTCTCCCCAACCTGTACCCATAGTTGTACCGGCTAACTCTTTTTTGTAAACACTAGATCCTGATGTTACTTTTAAATATACTGATGCACTAGCATATCCCGATGTAGCAGAATGACAGTTACTACGCCCACTAATTGTTGCTGAAGCAGTACCACTTACTTTTAATTTATTAAATTCAGTAGCATTTAAACTAATTGGGCTACTACAGCCGCTACTAACAGACCAAGATCTACGTCCACTAGAATCCGTTAATACTTTTGTACTTTCTTTTTTAATATAATGATAGTTTACCCATTCACCATTATTAGACCAATGCCCAGCATTATCAATTGCTTTTACGTAAATATCCCAAGTTCCTGTTTTATTAATATTTACATTAAAGCTAGTACTTCTTAATGCATAATTACTAGATTGTAAAGTTCCATTAAAATATACTTCATATTGAATTAAATTAATTTTACTGTGATCATCCTTAGCAGTAATAGTAGCAAGCTTAGTAACATTAAATTTTCCTGATGCAACTGAATTAGTTATTACTGGTACTACTTTATCCACATATACATCTATACTACAAGTTCCTATATTTCCAGCCTGATCCATAACAGTTCCCGTTACAGTTGTTTTACCATTGCTAGTTACACTTGGAATGTCAATATTTTTATATGCTATATCACTTACTTGTTCAGTAATATTACTAAATTCTACTGTTGCATTACTAATATACCATCCATTTGTACCTAATGTTCCACTAGTTACTTTTAAACTACAAGTTGGTACTTCTTTATCTATTTTAAAACTATAGGCATTACTATTACTAATATTTTCATATTCACTTTTATCCATACTCTTTACATAATAAGTATGGCTTCCATTTACAGTCGTAGTCTGATTATTTCTTGATAGTGCTGTAAATGTACTATTATCTGTACTTATTTGATACTCTTTTACTCCACTTCCCATAATACCTGGTTTACTATAATCTGTTGACAAATACTCTTGATAAATATCGCCACTATACCAACCACCTGTATAAATATTACCAGTACTATTATTCTTTCTTAATACTACTTGTGGAATACTTGGTGCTACTCTATCTACTACCTTTACGATAATACTAGCTGTTGCTCCTTGATATACATAAGTTACTTTTGTAGTTCCTAATTTATTGGTATCTATTGTTTTAGGTTTTGGTTCTACTTTATCATTTACTAACTGTCCTTTATAATATGCTTTTCCTAGTGGTAAAGTAAAATCTTTTCCTTGATCTACTATATAAACTCCATTTGTATCTATTTCATAATTACTATTATTATTATCTACTTTTATCTCATAATTTTTAGTATCTGTCGTAATATTATTATCTTCACTAAAAGAACATGCTTCCCCTTTAGTTTGATAACTACTACCACAATCTAAACAGCTATAATATTCATATTCATTTTTTCCAGTTTTTTTAGCGGTTACTCTAGCATCACATGCCTTATTATTACTATCTACAACATTCTTTATATAATTATTACTGGTTAATTCTTTTAATTCAATTACGGTTACATTTCCAATTTCTCTTGGTAATAATGTTCTATAATCATTTAAATAATCTTTACCTGATTCTTTTACAGTTTCTTCTAGGCTATGATAATATTCTTTAGTTCCACGAGTTAAATAACTATGAATAGCTGGTAGTGCTATTGCTAGTAATATTCCTAAAATAATTACTACTGTTAATAATTCAATTAAAGTAAAAGCTTTTTTATTTTTCATATTTTCACCAACCTTAAAAAAAGAATAGAAACCTATTTTATTTCTATTCTCATTATACAGTAATCTCTTTATTAGTTCAACTAACTATTTTTACTTTTAATCAATGGTACTTTTTATTGTTGGATAGAAATCAATGTTACTCTAGCATAACCATTTCCTGAGCGAACACCATTTTGCATAGAACCATCAGAAACTCCGTCTATATATCCAGAACCACCGGTTCCACAAGAATCTTCTGAAAACTTTGTGCCACCATACCAGCCACCACCTGAAAATTTATCTCCTTGTCCAAAGCTATAACCACTAGATTGTGTAGCTTCTACTCCAAGTTGAGCATTATTCAATATTACTCCTTCATAATTTTTGTAACTAGTTTCTGTGTCACCACATTCCATAGCATCATAATCATAGTCATGGCAATTAGTGTAATCAGTAACTATAGCTTTACCGCTTACAGCTCCACCACCAGTTCCTCCTTTGCAGGAAGAACTACCACCGCCAGAAAATGCCCATCTAAAATCGAAATCGCTTCCACCACCTCCACCGGCAACAATTAGCACTTCATTACGATATAAACTATAATTTGATAGCACTCCCCGATTAGTGATCGCTACATGTGTAGCACCACCACCACCAGATCCAACATAACCTCTTCCAGTATCTGCAAATCTATTACCTAAGAAAAATTTATCAGTAGAATTTCCACCACCATTATAGCCACCATAGCTTTCTGCACAATATTCATCACCATCATCTTCTTCATAGACTTTGCAAGTAAAATTAGGCTTTCCTCCTACAGCAACATATAATTGGGAATCTTTGGATAAACTTTTATTTCCTTGAGAATAACCGCCATAACTTCCTGCCATTTCCACACCAAAATCACTATTTAAAACATCTCCTCCTTGAGCACCCCAAACCTCTAATTTATAAGTGCCATTACATGGAATCTTAAAGTCTTGTACTCCTCCTGTATAGTTAAACTCCCAAGAATGACCAGGATTATAAGCACATAATTGTATGTTATAAGTATAATGTGTCCATTCTCCACTATTAGACCAATTACCAGCATTGTCTATTGCTTTTACATAAATATCCCAAGTTCCTGTCTTATTAATATTTACATTAAAGCTAGTACTTCTTAATGCATAATTACTAGATTGTAAAGTTCCATTAAAATATACTTCATATTGAATTAAATTAATTTTACTGTGATCATCCTTAGCAGTAATAGTAGCAAGCTTAGTAACATTAAATTTTCCTGATGCAACTGAATTAGTTATTACTGGTACTACTTTATCCACATATACATCTATACTACAAGTTCCTATATTTCCAGCCTGATCCATAACAGTTCCCGTTACAGTTGTTTTACCATTGCTAGTTACACTTGGAATGTCAATATTTTTATATGCTATATCACTTACTTGTTCAGTAATATTACTAAATTCTACTGTTGCATTACTAATATACCATCCATTTGTACCTAATGTTCCACTAGTTACTTTTAAACTACAAGTTGGTACTTCTTTATCTATTTTAAAACTATAGGCATTACTATTACTAATATTTTCATATTCACTTTTATCCATACTCTTTACATAATAAGTATGGCTTCCATTTACAGTCGTAGTCTGATTATTTCTTGATAGTGCTGTAAATGTACTATTATCTGTACTTATTTGATACTCTTTTACTCCACTTCCCATAATACCTGGTTTACTATAATCTGTTGACAAATACTCTTGATAAATATCGCCACTATACCAACCACCTGTATAAATATTACCAGTACTATTATTCTTTCTTAATACTACTTGTGGAATACTTGGTGCTACTCTATCTACTACCTTTACGATAATACTAGCTGTTGCTCCTTGATATACATAAGTTACTTTTGTAGTTCCTAATTTATTGGTATCTATTGTTTTAGGTTTTGGTTCTACTTTATCATTTACTAACTGTCCTTTATAATATGCTTTTCCTAGTGGTAAAGTAAAATCTTTTCCTTGATCTACTATATAAACTCCATTTGTATCTATTTCATAATTACTATTATTATTATCTACTTTTATCTCATAATTTTTAGTATCTGTCGTAATATTATTATCTTCACTAAAAGAACATGCTTCCCCTTTAGTTTGATAACTACTACCACAATCTAAACAGCTATAATATTCATATTCATTTTTTCCAGTTTTTTTAGCGGTTACTCTAGCATCACATGCCTTATTATTACTATCTACAACATTCTTTATATAATTATTACTGGTTAATTCTTTTAATTCAATTACGGTTACATTTCCAATTTCTCTTGGTAATAATGTTCTATAATCATTTAAATAATCTTTACCTGATTCTTTTACAGTTTCTTCTAGGCTATGATAATATTCTTTAGTTCCACGAGTTAAATAACTATGAATAGCTGGTAGTGCTATTGCTAGTAATATTCCTAAAATAATTACTACTGTTAATAATTCAATTAAAGTAAAAGCTTTTTTATTTTTCATAATTCCACCAACCTTAAAAAAGAATAGAAACCTATTTTATTTCTATTCTCATTATACAGAAGTTTTATAACTTATTCAATAAAATTTTCAACTATTTGTTTTCTAAAATAGCTAGTTTTTCTTTTTCTTCTAGTAGTTTCTTTCTATCGGCTTCCACTATATTAGCTGGTGCTTTACTTACATAATTACTATTAGCAAGTAACTTTTCACGTCTTTCAATAGAAGCTTTTAATTTATTAATTTCTTCTATCTTTTTAGATTCATCTTCCTTACTTCCATGGTAGTAGTAAGTAATATCAATATTTTTTGACTGATAATTACTACTTAACATATCTGTAATTTCACTATCTACTAAGTTTTCTTCTTTTATTTTAAGTTGTGAATAATAAATAGATTTAAGTAATTGTTTAACTGTTACCTTTACCTTAGCATCTTTCGTAATGTTATTAGATTGTTTTAAGTTACGGATAGAAACAATATCTTCTAGTACCTTATCAATTGTTTCTAATTCACTTGTATAATTATAATCTTCCACAACAGGATACTTAGAGATCATGATTGATTTTGCATCTTTTATTGGTAACATTTGATAAATTTCTTCTGTTACATAAGGCATAAATGGGTGAAGCATTTTAAGAATAGATGTTAATACTTTTAATAGTACACTCTTCGTTGTATCATTCATATTAGCTTTAGAAAGTTCAATATACCAGTCACAGAAATCTTCCCAAATAAAGCTATAAAGTTCATTTCCAACATTATGATATTCATATTTTTCCATGCTTTCTCTAACACTTTTAATAATTCTATTTAGCTTTTCTAAAATCCATTTATCTGTTAATGATAAGTCTTCTAAAGTATAATTTTCTTCTTTAAAATCTTCCATATTAATTAAAACATAACGAGAAGCATTCCATAATTTATTAACAAAATTCCAAGTAGATTTTACTTTTTCTTCATCATATCTTAAATCCATACCAGGCGCACTATTTGTAGTTAAGAAAAATCTTAAGGAATCTGCTCCATATTCTTCGATAACGTCCATAGGATCAACACCATTACCAAGTGATTTTGACATCTTTCTACCAATTTTATCACGAATAAGACCATGAATTAAACAATCCTTAAATGGTCTAGAGTTAGTAAAATGAAGTCCTTGAAAAGTCATACGATTTACCCAGAATGGAATAATATCATATCCTGTTACTAAACAGTTATTAGGATAGTATCTTTCAAAATCTTCTGTCTTATCTGGCCAACCTAATGTTGAGAAAGGCCATAAAGCACTACTAAACCAAGTATCTAAAACATCACTATCTTGTTGCCAACCATCTTCTTTAGGTGCTTCCATTCCTACATATACTTCATCACCCTTATACCAAGCAGGGATTCTATGACCCCACCATAATTGACGAGAAATACACCAGTCATAAGTAATTTCCATCCAGTGATTCATCGTTTTTTCATATCTTTCTGGCACAAAGTTTACTTTGGTATCTTTATTTTTTTGATTTTCTAAAACTCTATCTGCTAAAGGTCTCATCTTTACAAACCATTGCTTAGATAAGTATGGTTCAACTACTGCATCACTTCTCTCACTATGACCAACACTATGAGTCATTGGCTCAATAGAAATTAGTAAATTATCTTTCTTTAAATCTTCTAATAATTTTTCTCTACACTCTTCTCTAGTTAAACCACAGTATTTTCCAGCATTTTCATTCATAGTAGCATCTGGATTCATGACTACTACTCTTTCTAGATTATGACGATTACCTACTTCAAAATCGTTAGGATCATGAGCAGGCGTGATTTTAACTACACCAGTTCCAAATTCAGGATCAGCGTGCATATCACCAACGATAGGAATTAATTTACCAACAATTGGTAAGATTACCTTTTTACCAATTAAATCTTTATACCTAGTATCATCTGGATTAACAGCAACAGCAGTATCACCAAATAATGTTTCAGGGCGAGTTGTCGCAACATCTAGATACATACTCTTATCTTCTAAATAATATTTTAAATGATAAAAAGCTCCCTCATCATCTTTATAAATAACCTCTTCATTAGATAAAGCTGTCATTTGAACAGGATCCCAATTAATAATTCTTTCTCCCCTATAAATTAAACCTTGATTATATAAATCAACAAATACTTGCCTTACTGCTTTTGATAATCCTTCATCTAAAGTAAATCTTTCTCTAGAATAATCTAGTGATAATCCTAAAGTTTTCCACTGTCTATGAATATTTTCTGCATATTCCTTTTTCCAATCCCAAGCAACTTTTAACCACTCTTCTCTATCCATTTCACGTGGCTTAATTCCTTGCTCCTTTAATTTTTTATCAACTTTAGCTTGTGTTGCGATACCAGCATGATCCATTCCTGGTAACCACAAAGCATCATATCCGTCCATTCTTTTATAACGAACCATGATATCTTGTAGTGTTGTATCCCAAGCATGACCTAAATGAAGTTTACCAGTTACATTAGGTGGTGGTATTACGACACAAAAAGGTACCTTGCTCTTATCTTTTCCTGCTTCAAAGAAACCATTATCTTTCCAAAAATCATATTTATTTTCTTCTACTATCTTATGATCATATTTTTTATCTAACATAATCTTCCTCCCTTACTTTTTCTTTCATTTCTTGTAAACATACTTCTATTAGTAACTGTATTTAATATTTCATTTACATCTGTTAAATGGCTATAACTACCACTAGCACTATCAGTAACTGCATAACCAATTACTTTATTTTTCATTAACTCTTGTCTATATTCTTTTATAAAGTTTAATTGATTAGAACTAGTGTTAGCTGGAATATAAATAGAAACATCATTTTCTAATATATCTTCTAACATTACTAAATAACCAATATTAGCAAGTAAATAAGAAGATATAAATGGATTTTCTTCTACTTCTAATCCTAACTGATATTTACTAACAAATTCACGAATACCTGTATTAAAGTTATCCCCAATCATGACTTCTTTATAAAAATTTTGTGTATTTACTTCTTCTGGAATAATCCAAATTCTACCTTTTAATGCTGGCATTTTCTTCACTTTTCCTTTCATAAATACTATTTTTTATTTTTACTTCTCTCATAACTTCTTCAATACCATGTAAATTTTTCCAAACAATCTCGCCATCTTCTATAATTCTCATAGAATAACCACCTATTTTTTGATAATTCATAAATTCCATTTGATGAGTCATTAAATATTCTATTTGTCTTGTCGTTATTTCTTTTGGTAAATAAAATATTAATTGAGACACTTCATCAGCAGATTTTATAATTAAATGTCCCATTTCTGCCATCATACAAGGTGCCTCATGATAATCAGACTCTTGGAAATATACTGGAACTTGAAAAGTTTTCACAAAATTTAACATTTCTTTAGTATGACTAATTCCTTCTCCCACTTTTTTCATATATATAAGCTGCATAATTTGATTTTCATCAGGAATTATCCATAGTGTTCCTCTTTCATTCATTTTCTAACCCCCTATTAATTTTATCAAAACAAATTTCTCTTACTTTTTTCCACAATTTTTCACTATCTAATGCTACTTCTACCATAGATAAATAAAAATCAAAATTATCTGTATTAACTAAGATATCAAAGCTTTCTTCAAAATTGATATCAAAAATGAAAGCTAATACTAAAAGGACTTTATCAGTATCTGTTTTTACAGTATTATTATCAATAGAATGTTCTAAACTAAATTCTTTTAACACACCTTCTGTTACTTCACTAGCCTTAAATACTTCATTATTTTTTAATGCTAATACTCTAAAGATATCTACTTTATCCATATCACGAATCATTTTTGTAAATAATAATTCTCTTTCAGATAAATTAGTATCTATTTTATATTTATTATGATTTAAAATAGATTTTCCAATAATTATAGCTTCAGGACTTCCTTCATTAATTCCAAAATCTTCGATATGATGTTCTAAAAATAAATACTGATAACCATATTCTGCATGATCCATATTAGTTTTCTTATCAGAAATAATATTATATTCTTTAATTTGTTCAAATCTACCAATATCATGTAAAAGTCCTATTACTTTAGCAAGAATCATATCTTCTTTATTTAGATTTAAACGAAATGATAATTCACTCATTAATTCTACTACTTTATAAGTATGCTTATATTTTAATGAGATTAAGGGATTAGTTAAATCATAGTTTTTCATATAGTTTTCAAATGCTAACTGTGCTTTTTCGTACATAAAAAAATTCCTCCTTACTAATAAGGACGAATTCTATTCCGCGGTACCACCTTAATTTATTCATAAACTGAATACTCTTCATTTCTGATAACGGACAGTACCGTAATTAGCTACTAAACTCACTAATCAAACTCTATCGCTACATAATTATAACTATTTATCTATTTACACCAACCATAGACTCTCTATAAAATCATTATAAATACCTCGACTTCAACGCATTTAAATTAAGTATATTATATATTCTTTTTCTATAAATGTAAACAATTTTCATTAGCTAAATCCGTATTTTCTACTAGTTGTAAGCTATCTTCATCAACAAAAATATCGAATTCATGAGTTGGTTCTTTTCCTAATAATGTATTACTTCCTTTTACATAGTCTTCTAATGTAATATAAGTATTAGGACTTACTTCAAGTAAGTATATTTTCTTTTTTTCTAAAACAGCATTCATATAGACTGTTTTATCTTTTATTTTATTTATGGTAACACACTTTAAAATATCACCTAAATATAAATTTTTAATTTCTAATTCTTTTCTTTTTTTCATAGTATCACCACTGTTTTAATATAGATGATACATTTAAAAATGTCAATTATTATTTTTTTACATATATTAAATTAGGTGAAGAGTATGTTTAAACAAAAAGGACATGGCTTTTTTTGTAGATGTGATGCTTGTAAAATGCGTAGACGAAGTAGTCTGTGGTATATGGGTATTTTATTTTCCTTACTTATTATTTTAATATGGCAAGTTATATTTACTATTTTTATTACTACTAAAATAAATGCCTTTTTAATTTTTTTACTAATGTTCTGTGTGGTGGTTGGTTTCTTTCGCATTATTTTCTAAAAATGATAAAGTTTTATCGATATATAAGATTAAATTGGTAACTTGCTTTACACGCTGATACTCTCTTTTCTCTAAATCTATTTTTTCTGGTATTAAAAGAAGAGCTAATAAAAGATAGTATTCTTCTTTTTTTAATGGATATTTAGACTCATAAATATTTAAAATTTCTTGTAAACTGATATTAGAATAGTTTTTACGATAAAATATTTCTAAATCATAAATGGGTAAATCAATTCTAGAATTATCCCAACTAATAAGGTATAAATTATCAGATTCTAGTAAATGATTATGATCAAGATTTCCATGAACATAGGCAAATCTTAATTTATGAGTATCTTTTATGATATCATACCATTTATCTATATATTTTTTACTCTGATTAACTGCTAAATAAATTAGGGAAATATTACGAATTAAGGCATAATTTGCTGGTGACATATAGACTTCTAGTTCTATCATATTCTGTATATCACTATAAAAGTGATAAATATATTCTAGTTTTTCTGATACTTCCTCATAGATTTTCTTTATATAATCTTCTTCTACTTCTTTATAAAAGGTTGTTTTTGTATGCAAAATACTAGCTAAATAAATGGTATCTTCCAACTTCTGTTCAATAGGAATTTTACTATCTTCAATGTAATCGAATAGTTCTACTTCATCATTAATAGTAGAGTAAACTTGAGGAAAATTGTTAAAGTTACGGGATTTTAAATAATCAAAAGAATCTGCTTTTCTATGATTACTCTTTATGACATATTTTTTATTATGTAATGCCTCTGTAATAATAGTAGCAGATCCTAATTTTTGAATAGATTTTGGCTTTATATGATAATGTTTTAGTAATTCTTGTTTATTCACGACTAGCACAAGGTATGATTAATTTACTTCCCACTTTAACATTCGTTAAATCGTTATAGTTTTGTAGTTCTTCTTTGGTAGTCTGGTATTTTTCAATAATAGATTCTATTGTATCTGTTTCTCTTACCATATAAACATAGTAAGTGGAAAATGTTTCTTCACTAGATGCTAAACTAGAAAAAATAGAACTCATATTGTTACTAGAAGTATTATTATCTTTTTCTTGTTTTACACTAGTGGTTTCTTTTTTAATTTCCTTTTTAGCTTCTTGTTTTGTAACTTCTACAAGTGGTATATCTTCTGTTAATATATCTTTTTTTATTTCTTCTGCTAATTTATGAAGTGGATTATTTTGTGGTACTTCTAGTTTTTCTTTTTTTTCTTCTATTTCTACTGGAATTAAAATATCATCTTCCTTATTTCTAACAAAGTCTTCCTCTGTATCTAATACTTCACTAACTTCTTCCAAAGAATTTCTCTTTTCTTCTAATTTAGGAAGTTTATTTTCTTCAATTCCGTCCATTTCTATTTCAACATTTATTTTTAGATCTTCTTCATTAATGATTTCAAAATAAAAGTCGCTAATAATAATTTCTAAGTTATCTAAATTGTATCTTTCATCAATATCAATCGTAAATGGTAATTTATAATGAAATTCTTCTTCTATTTGACTAGCATCTGTCATTTTATACTTTCCATCTACTAAAATATCTCCCACTACTTCATGATTTTCATTTAATGCTAAAGTATGATTAACTTCAATATCAGTAATCTCAGCTATCATAGTTCTAAACGAAATTGTTTTTGTAAAAGGTACAACCTTCTTCATAATATCCCTCTTTTCTATTAGAATATTATGTAATAGAATGAAAAAAAGACTAAATTTTAGTCTTCTAATTGATTTTTATTCATTTCTTTTTTCTTTTGTTTTTCTTTTTGATATATTTTGTACTGTTCATAATAATCATTCAAATATTCTAACCTATTTTGAATTCTAGATATCATAATGTTTATTTTTATATTTGACACTTCTGTAGTATCACAGATTAGTTCCATATTAGGAATGTATTTAGCTATTTCTTCAATGTCAACAGTCTTACTAAGCATAGCAGTTATAGTAGTTAATATATGAAAAGTATAATACTTTCTATTTTCTAAATCGTTACCACTAATATAAAAAACATTATAATAATCCTCTTTTATTAATTGATATAAAGATTCTGGTCCCTGAAAAACAAGTTTATAGATATCAACGCCATGATTTTTTCTTTCTTCTTTTACCCATTTTTTAATTCTTGAGTTTAATTCATAATTAGACATACTTTTATATTCATGTATGGTATCTAATATTCTATTTAAATTAGTAACTGTTTCTTTTGTATGTTTAGAAGCAAATCTTTTTTCATAGAAAAGATAGCATAGTTTTTCCATAAGTTCAGGTGATGTATAGAAAAAATCATCATCATCTAAAATCAAACTAATATTTTTGGCTAGATAGTTTAATTTAGTTTCGTCACTTGCTAACGCTAATATTTCTTCTTTAGTTGCTGTTAAAAATGCTGACTTAGTCCACCAACAACCTAATATTTCTTGGATCATTTTTCTTCTTTCCTTTTCTTTTTCTAAAAAGTCTTTCACTAATTTGTAAATAACGGTCTACCATAATAAAGTTGATTTCTTGTTTAATATCGTTAGGTATTTCATCTAAATCTTTTTCATTTGCACTTGGAATAAAAATAGTACGAATACCATTACGATGAGCTCCAATTACTTTTTCTTTCAAACCACCAATTGCTAAAACTTTACCACGAAGAGTCATTTCTCCTGTCATCGCAATATTGGTATGAATACTAGTACCTGTTAATAGTGATATTAAAGTAGTTGTTAGAGTAACTCCGGCACTTGGTCCATCTTTTGGTACTGCTCCTTCTGGTACATGAATGTGAATATCTTTATTTTCAAATAAAGAATAATCAATATTAAATTTTTCATAGTTTGCTTTGATATAATCTAATGCTAAATTAGCAGATTCTCTCATAACATCACCAAGACTACCAGTCATCACAATGTTACCTTTGCCTGGAAACATAACGGCTTCAATAGGTAAAGTATCACCACCATATGGTGTATAAGCAAGACCATTTACAACACCAACATGTTCAATAATATCAACATCAGTCCATAAATATTTCTTTTTTCCTAAATATTTTTCAATATTATAATCTGTAATAGTTACTTCTTCTGTTTTATGATCCAGCATTTTTTCTTTGACAGTTTTTCTTAAAACAGTTGCTAAATTTCTAGTTAACTCACGAACCCCTGCTTCTTTTGTATAAGACCTTATCATAGTTAAAATCACTTCATCACTAAAGGTTACTTCTTCTTCCTTTAATCCATGTTCTTTTAACTCTCTTGGAATTAAATAGTTTTTCGCAATATCTAGTTTTTCATATTCAGTATAGGAAGAAAGCTCAATAATTTCCAAACGATCTCTTAATTCATTAGGGATTTGATCATAATAATTAGCAGTTGTGATAAACATAACTTGACTTAAATCAAATTCTTCTTCGATATAATGGTCAGAAAAACTTTTATTTTGTTCTGGATCTAAAATTTCTAGAAGACTACTTGCAGGATCACCTTTAATATCTTTGGTCATTTTATCTATTTCATCAATAATAAAGACGGGATTAGAACTACCTGCTTTTTTCATTCCTTGAATAATAAGTCCAGGAGCTGCTCCTACATAGGTTCTTCTATGACCAACAATTTCAGCTTCATCATTTATACCACCTACTGATATTTTAGTCCATTTACGATTTAGGCTATCTGCTATACTTTTAGCAAGAGTAGTTTTTCCTACTCCAGGTGGACCAACTAAACAGATAATAGGACTCTTTAAGCTATTCGTATTTTTTTTAACTGCTAAATATTCCACAATTCTTTCTTTTACTTGTTCTAGACCAAAATGTGACTTATCTAATACTTCTTTTACTTTGTTTAAATCATTATTATCTTTTGTATAAGTATTCCAAGGCAAATCTAATAACCAGTCAATATAAGTACGAATCATTCCTACTTCAGGTGCACTAGGTGTCATTGCTTCATAACGATTAAGTTCTAGGTAAAGTCGTTCTTTAATTTTAATATTACATTTTGAGTTTTCAATTTGTTCTCTTAATTTTTGAATTTCATTATCTTTATCATTAATATCGCCAAGTTCTTCTTTTATCACTCTAATTTTTTCTCGTAAGACATATTCTTTTTGACTTTTTTCTATTTCATAAGATAATTTATCATCTATAATTCTTTCAAGTTCAGCTATTTCCATATCATGATTAATATCTGATAAAATCATTTCTACCCTTTTAATAGCACTTGTTTCTAAGACATATTCAATTTTTCTTTCATTTGATATAGGTAAGATTGGTACTAAACAATCTGTTAATTCTTCTAAAGAATCCATTTTCAATATGTCATTTAAAATATCGTCTTTTAAATTAGTTACTTCTTGATATTTTTCTATTTTATTATAAAGTGCTCTTAGATAAGCTTCATATTCTTTTTCAGAAATAGGATTACTTAAAATTTCTGCTACTTTAGCTTCTAAGACTTGTTCTCCTTTTACAAAATCAATAATTTCTACTCTTTTAATACCAGATACCACAACTTTAGTCTTACCATTTGGTAAATCAATATGTAATTTTACTTTTCCAACTACGCCAATATTTGGAAGATTGCTAGCTTGAATAATTTCTTCATTTGTATCTGTATTAATTACTAAAATATTACTATCATAATAACCCTCTGATAGGGAAAATATTTGTTTTTCTAATGGCGTATCAAAATCCATTCTTACTTCGTTAAGTGGCAAAAGAACTGTATTTTTTAATACCAAGACAGGAAGATTATTCTCTTGCATACTTTCACCACCCTAAAACTGATTTTTATTATAACATTTAAATTAAAAAAAGCAACAATATATACAACTTTTTACATTGGATATTGTTGGTAGTTTAATTATTCAAATTATTATTATAGAATGAAAAACTGATAAATTATTAAATTATATTTTTTATTACCAAGCTAAAGCTTAAAAGTATTATAAATAAAATCTTACTTAATATTCATGATAAACTCGATTCTAGCAATATGTTATTATTTAAGAAAAAAGGTAGTGCTTTTACACTACCATTTCTAATAACATATTATGATTTTAATTATTCCCCATCATTAATATACTCTTCACCAGTAATCATTAGTTTACCAAAAAAATACTGATTCATATATTCATTACCTGCTTCACTATCAATCCATAAGATAATAGAAGAAGTAATTGTTTCTTTACTACTAATTACGCCACCCGTAATAATATCATTACTAGCCCCTAAATTTTTAGGAGTAGAATAAGTACCATCATCTTTTTTATAGGAATACTTAATGGCATTTGTAGATAATGCTTGACAACTACTACCATCTTCTAATGTACAATTATTTAACTTATCAGTATCCATTTCTATTTTCATAGTATAAGATAAGTTTCTACTAGAAGTATTCGTCATACTAAATACAAATGGTGTTAAAGATAATCCATCACTATCATTAATTGGATATGCATTTTCTAGATTCAAAACATTATCATCTGTACTTAAAATTTTAGTTTCAATTCCACTAATCGTTATTAAATTAATATTTTCACCCTTCTTAATATACTGAAAGAAACCAAAACTCCTACCTACTAAGAAAATAATTAGAATCATTAATAGGATTACACTGATTACTAATAAAATTGTTTTCTTTTTATTTTTCATTCTAATCAACCTCTATTTTCAGTATATCATGAGTTAAAAAAAAAAGAAACTACTTGTTAGCTTCTTTTAAAAGTTCTATTACTTTTCTCATCTCTAAATCATATTTAATCATATTTTTAGAACCAATTGCTTTTAATAAATCTTCTTCTTTCATAGAATATTTTTCAGTTAAAGATTTAATTTCATCTTCTACTTCTTTATCTGTTACTTCAACTTTTTCAAGTTTCATAATTTCTTCTAAAGTTAAACGATATAAAATATGTTCATAAGCTTCTTTTTCCATTTGACTATGAAGCATATTTTCATCACTACCAGTAAATTGATAGTACATATCAAGACTTATTCCTTGCATTTTTAATTGGTCTTCAAATCTATGAATCATGTGATGAATTTCATCATCAACCATTTCTTCTGGAATATCTACTTCTACATTTTTACTAATTTCTGCAAGTAGAGAATCAATATATTTATTTTCAGCATCCACATCTTTGTTTGCTTTAATATTAGCTTCAATTTCTTTTTCTAATTTTTCTTTAGAATCAATTCCTTCCATTCCTAAATCATCAAAGAAATCTTTATCTAATTCTCTTACTTCTTTTGTTTTTACTTCGTTTACTTTTACTTTAAAGATAACAGCACAACCAGCTAAATCACTAGCAGCATAATCTTCTGGGAAAGTAACATTAATTTCTTTTTCTTCTCCAGATTTCATACCAATTAATTGTTCTTCAAAACCAGGAATAAAAGTATTTGAACCAATTTCAAGAGAATAATTTTCTCCTTTTCCACCTTCAAAAGCTACACCATCTTTGAATCCTTCAAAATCAATAATAGCTACATCACCGTTTTCAACAGTTCCATTTTCTTTTACTACTAATTCTGAATATTTTTCTAGAAGATGAGATAATTCATGCTCAATTTCTTCTTTTGTTACTTCTACTTTATCTTTCTTTACTTTTAAACCTTTATATTTTTTTATATTTACTTCAGGTTGAGTAATAATAGTAAATACAAACTCTACTTTATTTTCATCAATTGATTTGATATCTACACGAGGTTGTATTACTGGAATAACATCTTTATTTTCTTCCATAGCTCTTTCATAAGCAGTTGGTAATAACTTTTCTGCAGCATCAATATAAAGAGTTTCCTTTCCATATTTCTTTTCAAAAATATCTCTTGGACATTTTCCTTTTCTAAAGCCATCAACAGTAACTGTTTTTACTTTTTCTTTAAAAGCATTATCAATAGCTGTAGTCCATTCTACACCTTCAATTATTACTGTTAACTCTTTTTTACTTGTGTTTTTTTCTTTTGCCATATTAATTCCTCCAATACGCTATTTATTATAACCTAATTTTCTTTCATAAACAAGAAAAAGATAGCAAAAACTATCTTACTTGATTTCTGTAATTTCTACTTGATAATTACCATTTGGACTTTCTACTGTTACCTTTTCCCCAACTTTATGATTCATTAAAGCTTTGGCAATTGGGCTTTCATTAGAAATCTTACTAGCAAATGGATCGGCTTCTTGACTACCTACAATCATATATTCATCATCTTCATCATCATCTATATAACGAATAGAAACTGTACTACCAAGACCAACCTTATCTTTTGAAGTTTCCTCAATAATTTCATAATTTTCTAGCATTTGTTCAATCTTTTTAATTCTGCCTTCTAAAACAGCTTGTTCATTTCTAGCAGCATCATAATCAGCATTTTCAGATAAATCTCCTAATGCACGAGCTTCTTTAATAGATTGAATATTTGCAGGTCTTTTTACATTAATTAAATCATCTAATTCTAATTTTAATTCATCTAATCCCTTTTGGGTTAAATAAACAGGACTTTTAGCACTCATCACACGCACCTCCACTTGCGAATACTTTTAAAATTTTAGCACAAAATCATCTAAATGTCAATCACTTTTTGTTGACAGTCCAATAACATTATTTTTGAATAAGGTTTAAAAAATATTCATCTGTCATGCCCGCAATATAATCTATAATCATTCTTTTAGGACTATTTTCTTTTAAGTATTCATCCGACATATTATTTAAGAATGTCTTATAAATATCACTTTCTTTATTTTCTGTTTCAATATCATGTAGGTATCTCTTAAATAACATATTCATACCATCTTTATATAATGCTAATTGACTATCTGTATTTGCCTTACTATAAATATATTTATAATTAAATTCTTTTAAATCAAAAATAGCTTTAAAAATAGAATCACTTAATTTAATATATGGTTTATCAAAACTATTTGCTACTATATCTAGGATAATTGTATTCACAATTTCCTTGTTTGTAGTTCCTAAAACATTTTTAATATTTTCAGGAACATCTTCTCTTTTTAATACCCCAATACGAATAGCATCTTCTATATCTCTACCAATATAACCTATAATATCACTAATACGAACAACACAGCCTTCTAATGTCATAGGTCTTATTTTTTTTAATGTTTCCTTATCGGTATAACATTTCTCATATTCTTCTAAAAATTCTTCCTTTGTTTTAGGCATAGGTTCATAGATATTTAAAGGCATTTCCCCATTGTGACACATAATACCATCTAATGTTTGTACAGTTAAGTTATTTCCATTTCCATTATTTTCTAATACTAAATAATTTCTAACACTTTGAATATTATGATTAAACATAGTACCTAATTCACGCATAGAGATTTCATTTAAAATAGCTTCGCCAGAGTGTCCTAAAGGAGTATGTCCTATATCATGGCCTAACGCAATTGCTTCAATTAAATCTTCATTTAAATTTAGACTTCTTCCAATGGTACGAGCTATTTTACTAACTAATTGTACATGAATAATACGTTTACTAATATGGTCATTAGTATTAAAAGAAAATACTTGTGTTTTATTCATGTATCTAGTATAAGACATAGAATGAATAATACGATCTGTATCATGATAAAAACTGGGTCTTATTTCATTTACTAAGTCTTCTTCTTTTAAACGAATAGCATCACCACTTCTAGTAGCATATTCACTTAGATATTCTTCCTTTTCTAAAAAATTTTTCTTAATTTGTTCTAATAATTCCTTTGTCATAACATCAACTCCACTACCAATATTAAAACACAATTAAAGAAAAAAGAATAGTATAAATGAAGTTGTCAATAAAAAATAGACACAAGGAAAGTGCGTTTCCTTTATATTACAATTTCACTTAAACTATTCTTAAAACAATATATTATTATTCACCCGCTGTTACAACATTAGAGCATTAGCGTAAACATTAACTGTTACTGTAAACTTTTTATTGTTCATTGGATAAATATCATTACCTTCACTATCTTGTGTAGGACTATAATCAACATCATCAGCTATCCACATTCTAAGACGAAAGTTTTTTTCATAATCAGTGGATGAAGCAGGTACACTTCCTTTATAGATAGTTTTTTCAATAATACCATCAGAAACATTTACAGTAGTCTGGGAAAGCTCACTAAATTTAATTACATTAGTATCTTTAAGTGTAATGGGTGCTGGTGTTTCAACATAGTTCCAACTTCTGTCAAATAAATTTTTATAGCTGAATCAGGTGCAGTAGAATCAGCTTTTTTTCTAGCCGTTACTTCATACGGAATATTAGTATTACCTGTAGTAGTAGCTAATATTTTAAAATCAAAAACATTATTAGCACCAGTTAATACTTTTCCATTAGCATCACTTGTAGGTAATGCATCAGTTATAACAATACCATTACCACTAGCATTCTTTTCATCATATAAAAAGGTAATAGTTCCTGTAGTAACAGTATTTTCAGTTGAACCTAGTTTTACATAATTAAAAAAGGCATAACTTACTCAAACAGTCACAGCTACCAATTAAAAAAGTGCTAAAACTAATACCATTCTAGATTGCGTTTTAATTTCCTTTTTAGTATCATTATTTGCCATAATCGTTTTTCCTTTCTCCAATAATAGTCTTCCCCGTTTTTATTATTGCATACAAAAAACAAACAAGTATTAATGAACCTGTTTGTTATAAATTTAATCAATATACTTTTTTATAAGTCTATTAACAGTTTCTGTATCATAAGCATTTGATTTTAAAAGAAAATTTGCATATCGTATTAAATTATCAATATCAGTAGATGACAACATTGAAACTTGTTTTTTTAAAATTTCTAATTTACTGATATCAACATCGTTATCAACATTAAAACTAGGAACTATATTTTTATCAACTAAAAATGTTCGATAATCAACGCCAACATAATTACATATATATACAAAAGTATCAATAGAAATTTCTGTTCTTTGCCCATGTAAAATTCTAGATAATTGAGCTTCACTAATACCAGCAGCTACACTAATTTCTCTAGCTGTTAATAATGGATCTTTTTTTATTTCTTCTTTCAAATAAGCCAAAAAATTAAATGAAGAAATAAAATCATTAGGATTAGTAAAATCTAATTTAGCAAACCCACCAAAATCATAAGGGCTTAAATTTAAGCAAGTCATTAATTTTAAAAAAGTTTCTTTTTTTAATGTTTTTCTTTTATCATCTCTAATACACTTTATCTCTGTATTAGAAACACCAACTAATTTTGCTACTTCCTGCTGAGATATTTTTAGTTCTTTTATCCTAGCATCTATTTCCTTACCATACATAAAATATCACCACTTTTATAATTACTTATTTGCCTGTTCTCTTAGTTTAATTACTTCTTTATTTTCCAAATACTCATCATATGGTAATCTTCTATCAATTACGCCAGTTGGTAAAATTTCAATTATACGATTAGCTATAGTTGAAACAAATTGATGATCATGTGACGCAAATAAAAGTTCTGAATCATATTTAATTAAACCATTATTTAATGAAGTTATACTTTCAAGATCTAAATGTGCCGTTGGTTCATCTAATATTAACATATTACTAGCTTCTAGCATACATTTGGATAACATACATCTAGCTTTTTCTCCACCTGATAAAACTGGTACTTTTTTAAACACATCTTCTCCTGAAAATAACATTCTACCTAAAAAGCTTCTAAGTACTGTTTCATCATCTATATTATAATATTGTCCAATCCACTCCATAATATTAATATCTTTAGTAAAATAAGACGAATTATCCTGAGGAAAATATGATTTAGTAACTGTTTTACCCCAAATAACTTCACCAGAATCAAATTTTTCTTCACCCATCAATATTTTAAAAAGCATTGTTTTAGCCATCTCATCATTACCAACAAAAGCTACTTTATCGCCTTTTAAAATACTAAATGATACTTTATTTAAAATCTTTTTACCATCTACTGTTTTACATAAATTTTTAACTGTTAAGATTTCTTTACCACTAGCCTTTTCAGGTTTGAAATCAATGTACGGATATTTTCTTGAAGATGGAACTATTTCATCAAGTTCAATTTTTTCTAGCATTTTTTTACGTGATGTTGCTTGTTTACTTTTAGAAGCATTAGCAGAGAATCTAGCAATAAAATCTTGTAGTTCTTTTATTTTTTCTTCTTTCTTTTTATTTGCTTCTTTCATTTGTTTTAATGCAAGTTGACTAGATTCATACCAAAAGTCATAGTTTCCAATATAAAGTTTAATTTTACCATAATCAATATCAGCAATATGAGTACAAACTTTATTTAAGAAATAACGGTCATGACTAACAACAATTACGGTATTTTGATAATTAATTAAAAATTCTTCTAACCAGTTAATAGCTTCCATATCAAGGTTATTGGTAGGTTCATCTAATAGTAAAATATCAGGGTTTCCAAATAAAGCTTGAGCAAGTAACACTTTTACTTTTAATTTAGCTGGAATTTCACTCATTAGAGAATAATGCTGTAATACATCTATTCCTAAATTTGATAATAACTCTCCTGCTTCACTTTCTGCTTCCCAACCATTTAATTCCATAAACTCACCTTCTAGTTCAGCAAGACGCATACCATCTGCATCCGTAAACTCAGTATGAGAATATAATTCCTCTTTTTCTTTCATAATGTTATAAAGTTTTGCATTTCCCATAATTACAGTATTCATTACTGTATAATCTTCATAAGCATAATGATTTTGTTTTAATGTTGAAATTCTTTCCCCTTTTGAAACAATTACTTCCCCACTAGTTGTTTCTATTTCTCCACTTAAAAGTTTTAAAAAAGTACTTTTACCAGCTCCATTGGCACCAATTAAACCATAACAGTTTCCAGCTGTAAACTTAATATTTACATCTTCAAATAAAGTACGCTTTCCAAAACGTAAAGTTACATTTTTTGTCTGTATCATAATTACCTCCAAAACTACTTCCCATTCTACTATAAATTGATAGTTTAAACAAGGAAAATGTTTATATCTTACTAAATTTTTGAAAAAATTAAAATTTATATATTTTGATGATTTTAAGTAAAAATAAAAGTCAATTTTAAAAATTCTCTAAGGGAAAACTTAAAATTGACTTTTAATTTGTCTTGAATTTTTAAAATTGGTCATTTTACGGGCTTCTTTTTATTTGCTATTATGTGACCGAGGAGGTGAAAAAATGACTAAAGAAAAAGAAGAAGAAAAGAAATTCTATACTGCTAAATATGATCGTGTATTTAAAACTATTTTCTGTAATGAAGATGATCCTACAC
>ERZ832317.843-NODE-843-length-41802-cov-6.247970_pt1 | contig 41802 bp, 64 predicted proteins | sample MGYA00519695_ERZ832317 | MGnify/ENA primary metagenome ERZ832317 (study PRJEB31850, sample SAMEA3708726) | human gut metagenome | biome: human gut; feature: human-associated habitat; material: faeces | place: China | collected 2014 ...
CACCCATATCCAGTGCAAACAATTTCTTGTCCTTTAAGCCCTCCGGCACATCGCCGCGGACGATCCTCTGGGCAAGCCCCTCCACCACGGCCGTCTTTCCGACGCCTGGCTCTCCGATGAGCACCGGGTTATTCTTTGTCTTTCTGGACAGGATCCGGACCACATTCCGGATCTCCGCATCCCGGCCGATGACCGGGTCCAGCTTCTGGTCCCTGGCCCGCTCCACCAGATCGGCCCCATATTTATTTAAGGTATCATAAGTAGCCTCTGGATTGTCGCTGACCACCCGCTGGTTTCCGCGGACGGTGGAAAGAGCCTGTAAAAAATTGTTCCGGTCAATGGCGTATAAGCGGAACAGCTCCTTTAAAGCCCGGTTTGGCTCCCTTAACAGGCATAAGAACAGGTGCTCCACGGAAACGTACTCGTCTCCCATGGCTTTTGCCTCATCCTCTGCGCTGATGCCGGGGTTCCAATAGTCGCCCCACTGACCCTGATACAGCTTGATGCTGCCATCTTTATCTTTGATAGGATCATAGGCGACAGTGCCGGTTAGCTTGTAGTAGGCACTCTTGTCAGGGTTTTTATTGGGGTTGCCGCGGTCATACTCGTAGTGGCCGTCGCCCTCGCCGCCCTCGTCATCCCAGCTGATCTTGCTGTCCAGGCCGACCGTCTGGTTGTCCTTACCGTTGACCAGTTTTCCGGCATCGTAGTTCCACTCCAGCTTCAGATCCTTGCTTACCAGCACACAGTCGGTCTGGTTGACCTTACCGTCCTCGTCCGGCAGCAGATCCAGCTTGGAACCGGAAGCGAGATCAAGGTGTTTGATGTCGTCGCGCTGCTCTTCGGAGTGCACAGTGTTACTATCAACACGAACTTCATGGCCGTTAGCGTCTGTATAGTAATAATAGCCGTTCCACCCCCAAGTCGATTTCCAATAGACCTCAATTTTGGAACCATCCGGTGCCTTGCTGAAGGATTTGAATTCATCCGTCTTTTCACCGGAGTAGTAGTTCTTCTTGGTCTCTTCGTAATCAGAACCCTTGTTGGCAACGTAAGTGGAGTTCTTGGCGATCCGCTCCTGCTCCTGCAGAGCCTTGATCAGCTCATCCTTGCTCATGTCATCGGGCGAGATGGCCTTGGTGAAATACTTGATGATATCTTCCTTTTGGGTGGTGGAATCGATCTTTGTTTCACCGATCCGGAGTTCCTCGCCGGGCTGAAGTTTGCTCTGGATCTCCTGGATCTGCTTCCACAGCTCATCGTATGCCTTCTCAAGATCCTTATCGTCCTTGATGATGCCGGTGACACTGGAGGAGGTGTGCACATCCTTCCGGACGGTGAGGGTCTCGCTCAGGGTGCTGTAATCCACGGTGATGGTTTCGTCACCCTTCGTGAAGGTCGCGGTCTTGCCGTCGGCGTTCAGTCGGATGCTGTCAGCGGAAACACTGTATTGGCCTGCCAGTGCGGTCTGGATCTCTTCAGGGGTCAGCGGAGCACCGGCCTTTTTGGTGAAGGTGTAGGTGGTCTTTACGCCGTTTTTGTCCTCGACCGTGCAGGTGTAGCCGTCATTGGTTTTGGTCACATTGTCGTAGGTCTTTCCGTCCACCGTAATGGTGCGGGCCTTTTCGTCGATCGACCAGTTCTTGCCGCCGGGGATCACCAGCTTGTCGTTAAGATCCTTGGTGTCCGTCTTTGTGGATTCGGAAAGTGTGTCGATCGTCCATTCCACGCGCTTGATGCCGGAAAAGTCCATGCTGCCGATATCAATGCTGTAACCTTCCTGAAGCAGGGTAGCTTTGTCCTTGCCGGTCTTGTTCTGCAGCTCTTTCCAGGCGATCTCTTCCTTCTCCGTATCGGTGAGGGAAGCGGACGATTCCGTGATCGTGCAGGTACGGGTGATCTTGGTGCTGGTGCCGTCGGGCGAGGTCACGGTTTCTTCTTTTTTGTAGGTCGTGGTGCCCTTCTCCGGGTCTTTGCTGGCGATCGTCCAACCATCGAAAGAGGGAAGTTCACCGCTGCCGGGCTTGACGTAGGTGCCGTTGAGGGAACCGCTTTCGGTCCACGTATTCGAGCCGGTCACATAAGCGGTGCCGGTGATGACGTTGTCCGTAACATCCTTACGGGTCTCGGTGTCCTTGCTCGGATCAGAGCTGCCCGGCTGAGGCGCAGAAACCGTTGCACCGTCATAGCGGAGGGTGACAGTATGAACATTGCCGTCTGCATCGGTATAGCTGAGATTGAGCTGGCCTTTGCCGGTGGGATCGATCGTATTCAGCTGGTTCTTGAAATCATCGGTCTCCACATTAATGCCGGCGTTCCGGGCGGCATCCGTCAGAGCGGCCTTGATGGCTTCCAGCTTGGCAGTTTCCTCGGCACTCTTGATGCTTTCCTGACCGCCTTCGACCTGGCCGGGGGTCTTGGTGACCTCGGTGACCTCCACGGTGTAACTCAAAGTCTTGCGGACGGCTTCCTTCTCGTCAAAGGTCAGCTTTTCGCCCTTGTAGTAAACGCCGTTGTCATCGCCGGTGAAGCCCTCGCCCAGACGATTTGCCAGCTGCTCGTTGGTAAGCTGCTTGGTGTCTTCCGTTTTCTTGACTTTATAGGTATATTCCTTGCCGTTTGCATCGGTTTCCGTATAGACATACTCGCCGGTATCGTTGTTATAGTACTCGTCCTTGAGCATTTCGCCCAGCTTCTCCGAAGAAATCTCGATGACATCCGTCTTGGTCTCGTCGGTGTTCTTGGCAGTGATGCTTGGCAGTTCGATCTCGGTGGTCAGATCCTTATCATCAACATCCACGGTGCCCTTTTCCACCTTGAGCACCAGCGTGGTCTCAGTGGTGGTCTCGACCGTATTGCCGGTGACCTTGTAGTAGGTGACGCGGGTGACGGTGTTGCCGTTCTCGTCGGTGGAGGTCTCTTCCTTTTTCAGGATATAGGTGGTCTTGGGGTTGCCCTCTTCGTCCAGCTCTTCCTTCTTCTCCACGCCGCCCTCGGGGACATCCAGCAGCTTGGCAACGTCCTCAGCGGACATTTTCTTCGTTTCTGGCTCGCTGGTCTTTTTCAGGGTCAGGGTCTTGGAGTTGGGGTCGCCCTTGGTGTCTTCGACCTCTTTCACGGTGTAATCGCCCAGTTTGTCATCCGTCTTGGTTTCCCAGGTCGGCTTATCAACCTCGCCGTCCTTGTTCTTGAGCTCTTTGTTCAGGTCAATCTTGTCGCCCTTCTCGGTGTCAGTGATGGTGGTTTCGGAATCCGCCTTGCCGGTGCCGGTGGTGGTAGTGGTCTGGGTGCCGGTGGTCTCGGTGGGGGTGGTGATGGTGGTGTTGCCGTCCTCGTCCTTGCCCACCACGGGGTCGCCCTTCTTCACCTCGGCGTCGGGGTCCACAACGGTGGTACTGGAAGAGCTGTCGGGGGTCTCTTCCTTGGTGGCCTCGCCGATCTTGCCGTCCTTGCCGGTGGCTTCGTCCTTCTTGCTGTTGTCGATCACGTCACCCTTCACATAGGTGCCGTCGGGGCTCTCAGTCTCGTCCGTCTCGCCGGAGCCATCAGAGCCGTCGGTTTCGCCGTCCTCACCGGATTTGCCGGTCTCATCAGGCTTCTCAGCGGGCTTGTAGTCGATGATGATATCATCGGTTTTGGTGCCGGGGCCGAACGCGGGAGCCTGATCATCTTTCTTGGCCTCATCGTTCTCCGGGGGAACAAACTCTTCCTGCTTTTCCTCTTCGCCCTCGACCTCGCCTTCTGCGGTCTTACCTTCCACAGGGGCGGGTTCGGCCTGCGGGGCAGCGTTATCCTCGGCAGGGTCGGGGCCTTCCACAGCATGGGCGGCCATTGGCTGTGCAGCAACACAGGCGGTCAGGGCTACGGACATGGCAGCGAGTTTCAGCTTTTTGTTCGTCATGATTGATGGCTCCTTTCAAATGGTGTCAAGTCTTTTACGCATTACCACTGTCCCATATAATGGACATGTTTCGAGGCATACTATCCTGCTTCCTTTATACCATTTTCTGGTGCAGGTTGTCAAGAAAAAATGTGTAGAAACGCATGATTTGTGAAAATATTCCAAAGTCTGAATTGGATATTTTGCACAAATCACAAGAATTTGTTGCAGAAAAAAGAGAAACTGTTGCGGATGTGAAATGATGCGGTTGCGGTACTGGTGCAGAGTGTGCGGATTGTTGCGGAAACCCACTTTTTGAGGGACGGAATTTCTGGCAAAGAACCGGCTGGAATTTCTCCTGCCGCTCTGCTGCAGACGAAAAAGGCCCCCGGAAACCTGCGTCTCCGGGGGCCTTGCCCTCTTACCTTATATAGGGCAGTCGGCGATCACTGCTTCTGCTTCAGCCGGGCCATGTAGCTGTCGGCGGCCACGGCGGCAGCGGTGAAGCTGTTGTTCTTCCACCAGCTGATGAGGGCGGCCACGGTGGTGATGCCGGCGGTGACCAGCTGCTCCACAGTGGTGCTCTCGATGGGCAGCACGGGCTTGCCCATTGCGCTCAGCACCTGATTGGTCAGGGCCAGCAGGAGCACAGCGGTGCGGGCCAGGGTAGCGGCGGAGATCTTGTTGCTCAGTTCCATAAATCAGTTCCTCTCTTTCATTCGTTCGTGGTTCTCAAGGTCGGCGATGCGGTGGTTGGCCACCTTCATCTGCTCTTCCAGAATGGGCACGCGGCGGGCGAAATTGTTGTGCTCGCGCACCTCGCGGGTCAGCTCTTCCAGCTTGGTGTCGGTCACGGCCTGACTGCGGCTGTTGGCGATCAGCACCCCGATCAGGGTCACGGCACCGGCGATCAGGGCGGACAGGATGCTTTCCATTGGGTTCACCTCCTTCTTAACCTGTCCAGCGGCTTTTGGCGGGGCGGGTGTCCACATGGACCCAGCCCACAGCCCGTCCGGCCCGGGGCGGGTACCGGCCGATGCCGCCGGTGCCGGGCAGGCAGGTCTCTGCATAGGCGGCCAGCTGCTCCACCGGGATGCCCTGCACCCGGATATCGGCAGCGCGCCCATACAGATGCTGGCTGTAGGCGGCCCCGCCCACGGATTTGTTGTGGGCGGCGGTGCGGTAGCCGCTGGTGATGACTACGGGGCGGCCGAAGTGGTCGCGGATCTTTTGCAGCAGGGCGGCAAGGCTGCTGTCCACGAACACAGGGTCCGAGCCATCTTTGCAGGCAAACTCGGCCACGGTGAAGTTTGCGCTCAGCTTCCGGGTGCCGTCCCGCGTGCGGGACCAGGCTTCAAGCATCGGCTTCCACCTCCGCCAGCAGGGCTTCCACGGTGCTGCGCAGACGGGCGGGCACCTCGTCCAGCGTCTTGATACCCTTGCGGATCAGGGCTGCATAAATTTTCGCCATCAATTTTCCTCCTTTTCTTCGTACAGCTCGCACAGGGCCACCTGAAGATCGGTGACACTGCTCTCCACGGCGGTCACCTGCGTCAGCAGGTCGGCAAGGGTGGGGTAGTGGTAGCCGTCAATCCAGAGTTCCAGATGGAACAATGTTTTGTATGGAGAAACAACATGAAGAATGCCGTTTGTTTGGAATGTGATTGTAAAATTGATGTCACAGTCATAAGTTGTCGTGCCACCGCGTGCAATGCTTTTTTCAGTGTTATTATCGTAGCTGTTGTACTTGCCTTTGGTAATGCATATCTTATCAACATTGCCTGGAATCTGAACATCCCAAGTTGTGAATTTGTTAGGAGACGTCACATGGGTGTTCCACACCAGTCGCGCCTCCGACTTGACCGCCACGGCGGCAGCGATCTTATCATTGAGGGTCTTGCCGCTGAGGGTGCCGTCCTCGTCCACGTCCAGATAGTCGCCCACCTTCACGCCGCCCAGCTGGTCTGCCGTAGCGGGCGGCAGGGTATACGGCGTGCCGAACTTGGCGTCGGCCTGGGCCTTGGTGTACCTCTGATCCAGGGCGTCGCCGGTCGCTTTTGCATCAGCCGGTGCGCCCGATACGGTCAGGGTCGTGTCAGTGGACACGATAGCCTTTGCGTCGGCGGCACTCTTTGCAGCTGCTTCCTCGCTGGCCTTTGCGGCAGATGCACTAGACGCGGCAGCAGTTTGACTGGCCGCTGCTTCTTCGGCGCTGGAAGCAGATTCCTCGGCTTTTGATGCCGAAATATCTGCCTGCTCTTGCGCTGCGCTTATGGCTTTTGCAGTGGCGTCCTTGACTGTCTGGGCTGCTGCTGCGGCCTGTGCTGTGGCAGTTGCCGCCGCGTTTGTGGCTGTTTCCGCACTCTGAACAGCTTCTTCTTGCCGCGCGATAACAGCTTCGCCATACTGCTTCACATACTCAAAGCCCTGTGCAAGGGCTTCCCGTACTTCCACACCGCGTTCTGCATTGCGGACTTCGGAAATTGCTTCGTCAAATGTCTTATCCAATTTATCACCCCTTTGCGGATGCATAGCCCTTCAGCGAGCGGCTCAGGTCATAGGCGTCACTGGCTTTTCGTGCGCTCAGGGCCTGCAAGTCGCTGACGCTGGAGAAATCAATGCCCAGCGTGAATTCTTTTTTGTCCGGCGCGTCCAAAGGCTCCACAATCTTAGAGCACAAAAGCCAGGTGTTCACCCCGTGCGGGTTGGAGTAGATGTGTGTCATCTTGCCAAAGCCAAGGCGGGCGATATCCACGCCGGCATCCTTGAGGTCCACAGCCTTTACCGTGATTCCGTCAAGGTAACGCAAGTTTTTGGACAGCTCCGCGTTTGCGGCATCCAGAAGCGACTGCGTTGTGTTTTCGGTTCCGTCCTGCACAATGACCCGCGCGATGATGCCAAACAGCTTTTGCGCGGTGGCGTCGTTAGCGGTTGCCGTGATGGTGTTGGTTTTCTCCCACAAAAACCAGCCGGATTTCTTTTTTCCGACGGCAATGACGCGGGTGACAATATCCTCTGCTTTGACGTAGCTGCTCAGGTCGAGCAGGTTTGTGCCGAATGCGATGGGCTGCCCGTTTTTCTCCTGCACTTCCCGGACGTAGTCCAGATACCGGGCCCCGTTTTCGTGCCGGACGATCAGATAACCGCCGTATACATCCACAAGCTCATTTTGGATGACATCCCATGTAACGCCAAAATTTCGTCCATCGCCAAAGGTGTACCGTGGCGCAGAATCGTAACGGACCACGGAAGAATCCGGCAGGGCTGCACCGTTGAACAAGACGGCATAGCCGTCTCCCTTCTTTTCGATTTTCCAATTTTTCGAGACCGTGTCTTTGAGATCGTATTCCGTCTCAGGCGGAAGGGATTTTGAGTGCGTGGCGCATGTGATATCCGGCGTAACCGTTCTTTGCGTAGCTTCGTGCGTCTGGCCATCTCCGTCCAAGGGCAGGGCCACATTTACGCTCACGGAAAACAGGCCGTTTCCTGTGCGCCAGATATACCCGTTTATGGAAGAATCTGCATGCTTTTCATTCAGCGTCCAGCTGTACGCGGATGGATCCGGGGCCGTGTCATCATCCGAGTAGCCGACTTCATATTGGCTTACAAGCTGTACGCCGGACGAGGTATAAAGTCCATATTCATACCTGTAATCGCCGTCACTATCCGGAGTACCCGCCATGTAATCCAGCTTCATCACGCAGTTATGCAGCTCTGGCACCACCACGCTGGTGCTCGGAAAGCCAACATTTCCGCAGGTAAACGCCTTGTATGCGTCCACCATGCCGGTATGGTTTTCCAGCAGAAACGCAAGAAACTGCTTGATTGTCACGTCTTTGGCTGTATATGGCGCAACGGAGCTGTCGTTGAGGTAGGCCAGCTCTCCCTCGCAAAAGACTTTTTGACGCAGCATAAAATCCTGCTCATGGCTCATGGGCCTGCCCTCCCAGATGCGCACACCGTCTTGTTCTACGGACACGGTCGTGCGCATTTTTTGCAAAGCTGAGTGGGCCACATTGCCAAGCGGCAGGGTGAATTCCAAGCTGCCGGCCTTGCTCACCTCCCGTGTCAGAGTTGGACTGATGAGCTTTTTTGTGTCCGTGTAGTCCGTTGGGTCGTAAATGCAGGTCTTTGTCTTCCACACGTCAACGCCGGTCTGGACGCCCGCATAAACTTTATAGCTCATAAGCTGCCCCCCAGATATCGGATGCTGATACTGCAATCTGCAGACGCCGCAAAGATGAGAGTACCTACAACGCCATCCGGCATATGCAAGCCCTCAATGTACTGCCACTCTGTAGACTTTGCAAGGATGCCAACCTCAAGGCCATTGAGAGACACCGCAATGTCCGCAGCGTCCTCGCTGCGCTTGAAGTAGATGCCAGCCGCTCTTGGTGCACCGGTGATGGTTACGGTGATGTCCTTGTTGGCTTTGAGCTGGATATTCGTATAATTGCGGATAATCGCCGTATCAAATACAAGGTCATCCCACAGCCAGTCATCAGAGCCGTCGTATACACTGCGCTTGAAGGGGCTGCAGGTGCCTGTGATGGTGAACGCACTGGAAAGCCGGTCGCGCGTCATGGACACGCTCCACAAGCCCTCCCAGTAGAAAGATGGGTCATTGTCGAACTTACATTGAAGCCATTTGCCATGGATGGCGTTTGCGATCCGGCTGTAAAGGGTCGGCCAGGTTTTTTTGGGCGCCCTGCACAGCAGCTCCATGGTAATGGTGCGCTTTTTGTAGTGTGGCCTGCCGTCCAAAGAACTGGTCAGGTTGAGCAGCGTATCAGAGCCTGGCACCTGTACCAGGTACTCGTCCACCTCCGCGCTGCTGATCTTCGGGCTGCCCACTTTGAGGTACAGACCCCAGTCCGTGAGGGTATGATAATCGCCGATTTTTGCGCCTTGCAATTTTGCCATTACACACCCCTCGCTTTCCTCGTCACGGTCACACCGATGCGCGCGTCAACATTTTGTGCCATTCTGGGCGAAATGACGCCCACCAGCTCGCCGGAATCCATGACCACCTGACCGGTGCCAATGGCAGGCAAATGCTCGTCCAGAAGCTCCTCGATGCGCTCCAGAATGCTGGTCTGCTTGTCTGCGTGGCTGCTCTGTCCAATCACGCGGTACTGCATCGCAGACCGCGTAGAAAACTCGTTCAGGCTGTCGTACACGCCCACATCGTCAAACGGGCTCTTGTAATTATTGACCGGGTCTTTGCTCTTTTTGTTTTTGGCCCACAGCGCAAGCCCGATGCCGCCAGCTGCAGCGCCCGCAGCGCCAACGCCCAGGATCAGGGCAAGGACGGGGTTCGCTGCCACAAAGGACACGATGCCGCCCAGTGCAGAGGTGATGCCGCCTGCCATGCCGGAAAAGCTCTGGACGATGCCGCCTAGTGCTCCGCCCACGCCGCCGGAGCTTGCAAGGCCCTGCACGATCTTAGAGAACGCCTTTACAGACGTAGTAGCACCATCCACTCCGGCAGTAATGCCGTTTGTGAAGATGCTCTGGATAGACCCCAGCGCCTTGCCGATGCCACCGCTGAAGTAGCCCTCATTGACTGCGGTCAGCGCGTCCGCAAGCCACTTAGAGATCACGTCACGCTGATCCTGCGACACTTCGCCCCAGATTAGATTGACAAAATCCAGAGCGAGACCGCCCCAGTCGCCATTTTTGGCGTCACTAAAGGCGCTTTTTACCAGCCCGAAAATTCCCTTATCCAGCTGGCCGGAAGCCTCGCTCAGCTGCTGGTCAATGCGGCTCTGGGTGCCCTTTACGCTCTTGTCGATAAGAGTAGAGGTCTCGTTCACCTTGTCTTGAACGCCGTCGATGTAGGTGATGATCTTCTCGTAGGTCTCCGCGCCGTTCTCGCCGACGCGCTGGCCGGTCTCTGTGACGGTTTTCTTGATATGCTCGCTGCCGTCCGCGTACTTTTCCACCGCCTGTTGCACCTTTGTGGTGATGCCGTCAAAGGTGGTTTCCGAGACGTTGGTAAAGGTGCCCAGCAGCGTTTTTGACATGTCGTCATAGGTCTTTGTGACCTTTGTGACCGTGCCGTTGACTTTGGTCTCGACCTGCTTAAAGGTCGTGGCAACACCGTTCACCATCTCCTTGCCGGTCGTGGTGGTGGTCTCGGTGATGCGGTCTTTGATCTTGCCGGAGCTGTCCTTGACCTTTTCGGCAAGGGTCTGGATGCTGGTGGTCACGGTACCCAGCGCATTCTGCGCGGTGGTGGTAGCCGTGCTGGAGATGGATGAAATGACCGTTTCGGTGGTGGACTTGGAGCCGGATTTTTTTCTGCCGGAAGAGCCGCTGCCTGTGGTGACGATGGAGCTGCCCCCGTTGCCATTGGCTGCCGCCAACTCCGCCTGCCGCTGGGACCAGCTCTTATTGCTGACGCCAACGCCTGCAAGAGCTTGCTGCCGTAAGCGGTCACGGTTGCTTTGGCGGAGGTTTGCGTCTGCATACTCCTCGTATGTGTCGTAATCCGCTGTGGCCGCTTTCCCCAGAAAACGGTTGAGCTTATAGCTCAGCTTGTCCAGCCAGGTGGAGGCACTGGAAGCAAAGCCCTCAAACCAGGATTTGACGGACGAAATCGGACCGCTCAACCCGGTAATTGCGCCCGCAAGACCAATCCAGCCGTCGGTTTTGTAGGCTTCCTGTGCTGCGACGAGCATGTCGTTCAGATTGCCGATTACAACGCCGACGCCGCTGGATAAATCGCCGGTCAGCAATCCCGCCAGCTGCTTTACATTGTCCTGCAGGGTAGACACGCGGCCATTCATGGTCTGGCTCTGGGTGTCCATGCTGTTGTAGTAGCGCCCGCCCTCTTCGGAAGCGGCCTGCAGGGCCTGTGTCAGCAGATCATAACTGATGGTCATGTTCTGCACTTCGGTGGTGGACTTGCCTGTGTAGTCGGCCAGAATGCCGTACACGTCGATACCAGCATAAGCAAACTGCTTGATATCGGCCGTTGTAGCCTTGCCGGTGTTGGCGATCTGCTGCAGGTTCTGGGACATGCGGTTCAGCTCGTCGTTTCCGCCACCTGTCGCAGAGACTGCGTCACCCAGTGCCATGATGGTACTGCGGGCATAGGAAGCGTTCTCGCCTGCAGAGATCAAGTATTGGTTTGCCTTTGTCAGGGACTCGACATCAAACGGGGTTTTTGCCGCGTCTTCCTGGATCTGGCTCATGACCTGCTGGGCGGCTTCCGCGCTGCCCAACATATTGGTAAAGCCGGTGGTGTATTTCTCGATCTGGGCGTTGTACTCGATGCCGGAAGAGATGAACCCCTCTGCGGCACTGAGTGCAGCGGAGCCGAGCTTCGAGAAAACGTTCGCCATGACCGTGCCCTGCGCAATGGCACCGGCCAGAGACTTGCTGGACCCCGATGCGGCATCCCCAAAGCTGTTCATGTACCCTTCTGCCGTCTTCAGCCCCTGCGCCGTGGTATTGAGTTGGGCCTGAGCTTCTTTCAGCTTCTGGGCAAATTCCTTGGTTTTTTCGGAGGTTTCCCCGGTCTCTTTCCGTGATTTCTGATAGGCTGCCGTAAGGTGAATAACCTCACTGTACAGCCGGTTATAATCCTTCATCATGGTGGAGACAGCGGACTTAGTCTGAGACTTTGCCTCTTCCACGCCCTGCCGGTAGGATCTGTCGTCCAGCCCGAGGGTGGCGCTCAATTCAAAAAGTTTCAGGTTCCATCACCCCCGTTCAAGCCATTTTTAATGCGTGCTATCACTTCATCAGCGGACGGCTGGGGCGGCTGTGGGCGGTTTTCCACAAGCCCGGCCACCATGTCGTACCATCGTTCTTCCGCGCCTATAAGGTACGCCAGAGCGTCCGTCATGTACGCCTGATAGCTAAGCGTGATGCGCTCTTGCCGCAAAGTGTTCAGGCAGTGCTGCAAAATGTACGGCCTGCCAAACAGCCGCAGCGCGTCCGGGCTGATGGAAGAAATCAGGCGTCTGTACCCGCCAGCACCAACGGCAGACACCAGAGCAAAAAATCCATTACATCATCGTTGTTCAGCAGCTCTTTCACCGCGCGCATCTTCTTGAACGGGCCGATGTTTTCAACCACCCCATTTTCATCCACGTCCGGCTCATAGAGCAGCGGAAGCAGCTTTGCGGTGGCAGCTGCGTTGTCGAACAGCAAGCTTTTTGCCATAGCCTGAATGTTCTTTTTTGCCTGTTCCTTCTTCTTCTGTTCCAGCTCCTCCGGCGTTTCATCGCCGGTCAAAACCGGCAGAACCTTGCGCAGCTCCATGATCTTGGATTTTTCCAAGACCTCCTCTGCCACATCGGCGATCTGCCAGCAGTGGCGCAGAAACTCTTCATCGGGCAGCTCTGTCAAAAATTTCATGCGGTGTCCTCCTTATGCTGCGGCCTTGGGGCTGTAGTACCACTCCATAGGCACGGTATCACTGCCAAGACGGGGGCAGCCGGTCAGGGTGACCGCAATGTTGCCTTTGCCTTTGTCGGTGGTCTTGAGGGTCAAACCGCCGGTGGAGAGTGCATTCATCAGACGTACAGCCACATAGCCACCGTCAATGGTGTCACCGACCCACCAGATGTCCTTAAAGTCGCCGGTGCTTTCAGTGGGATCCAGCGTCATGCGGGGCGTGACCTTCTTTTCTGCCACATCGGCTGCACCAAGTGCCAGCTTGATAACGTCCGTTGTGGCATTCAGGGCCGTAAAGGCCAGTGTGCAGTCGTAGTCCTCGATCTGCATCAGCTCTGCGGTGTTCTTCTGGGCGTTGTCCACATCCTCGCCCAGATCCGTGAAGTTTGCCTTGCAGGTCGCAGTGATGCCGCCGGTGGTGGCAGTGATGATGTCTGCATCCTGGATTTCGGTCGTGCCGGACGGGTCAAACTTGTTGACCACAATTCCGGCATTGAACTGCATGGACTTGAACGCTTCCTGCGAAATTTTGGAAAATTTTCTTGCCATATTGCTCCTTACTCGCAAAATTGCGTGATTTCAAAATTAAGATATTCGCACAGATACCCTTCAGGCGGGTTGTCGAGGGGCTGTGCCCACGGGGTGCCTTTTTGCAAAAGAATAGCGCCGCCCTCGCAGGAAAGCGTTATGCTGTCCTCGAGGGCTGCGCTGATCGTATCTTCGGTTTGCAGGATGGGGATCCTGCCGCCCTTGCTTGGGTACCACAGCCGGGCGTGGAAGGATGCTGTTTCGTTCCACCCGCCGGGGATGGTGGGCTTGTAGGTCAGATAGGGCAGTGAAGCGGCAGGAGGGATGTTATCTTCCAGATAACCCGGGATGCCAAAGTCGTTGAAAAACGTGTTCAGCGCCCGGTTGATGCTCTCAGACGGGCCCATCACGGCAGCACCGCCTTTTTGCACTTGACGGCCCGCAGTCCCATGCCGGATTCCGGCGGGGCTTTGCCCTCATCTGCCGTGCTGGTGATCTGGAAGGTCTGCCCATCACTTACCCGCTTGATGTAGTCCGGGAAGGCCAGCGGAACACCGGTGCCAACAAGCAGCGTGTAAGTAGATGCCGTGTCGGCCTGCTCTGCCACCTGAGCTTCCACGGTGGTGTCGTGGCGCTCCACGGCTTCAAACTCTGGGCCGTCCGTCCAGCCGGAAACAAAGCCGCCCACACCGTCCGGCTCATAACTGCGGGTCTGAAAGCGGTATTTTTTGGTAAAGCTCTGCATCACGGTGGATGCAGCGAACGGATTGACCATGTCACATCTTCCTCCACTGGTTGATCTCTGATTTATAGCGGGTCTTGCCGTCAGCGGGCAGCCCGTCCGTGCCTGTAGCCAGCGTGCCGGACCACCCGGCAAAGGACTGAGATACATACACGCCGCCGGCCGGGAGCGCCTTGTCGTATGCGTCGATTTTTTCAGCCAGCGCCACAAAATCAGGCGGCACACGCATGGGCTGAACCGTGCCGTTGAAGGTCTCGGCAGTCAGATCGCCGTCCCCGGCCTTGTGTACGCCGTCATTGAAGATGGAGCCGCACACAAGGAAATACTGCCCCGGCACTACCCCGGCGGGCACGGTATCCGGCTCAAAGGCAAACTCCCCGGCAATGGGGTCGTCCGCCCGGTCAAAAAAATTGTGCGTGTAAACGCACAGCTCAGGGACGGTCATACAAAGTCACCCCCTTGCAGATCAGACCGATTCGCCCGGGGTAATGGTCTCGACCGCGATGCCGTCGATGTATTCGGCAAACAGGGTCATGCCCATGACCGCAGTGATGACAGTGACAAAGGTGCCATAGTCGGGGCGGGTGTTCACGCCCACGATGCCGGTGTTGCTGTCCGTGGTAAGGCGGAAGCCAGCACGAGCCCAGTCGGAGTTGGTAGGATTGACGTAATACAGAACGATATTGTCCGCAGGAGTTGCGATCACCTTACCGCGTGCAATCTCGGTTTCTGCCAGCAGGAAAACGGTCTTATACCCCATGAAGTTTTTGATGTAATTGAAACCGAACTCACTCTGCTCGTTGATGACAGCACTGGTTCCCAGGTACTCGTACACGTCCAAAACATTCACGAACGCCACAACGTCGGTAGCAGTACGGTGCATGGTCTTGAACTTGTTCAGGACGCGGCCTTTTGCCATTGCCATTGCTTCCTGAAAGGTCTTGGAAGTGCCCTTCAGTGTGCCGGTATTGAGGTACTTGTAGAAACGTCCGGCCACATCGGCGGTCAGGTCGTTCAGCATCTCCTCATCGGTCATCTGAACAGCGTTCTCGTAACCATCCTCAAGGATGGCTTCTGCGGTCGTACCCTTGGCCCACTTTTCGAGGGTGATTTTCTCATAGTCCTTGGTCTTGACGGTATACTTGCTGTAGGGGATCTCCTCGCCCTCGCCAACTTTTCCGTCCTGCAGGGTACCCTGTGCATACTTGCTCTTCAGCACCGTGTTGGGAAGCATCTCAATCTTGCGGGATACGCCCATAATGTCGCGCAGATGTTCCCAGTTGCGGCCGAAGCGGGTCACGAAGTCGATCTCGCGTGCAGTGGTCTGAATGTCAGCGGCCATCACAGTATTAGTTTTTGCAGGCATAAGTTAGTCCTTTCCATCGCCTGTCCCATTGAACAGGTCGATATTTGCTGCAATCGCGGCCTGCCGTTCGGTAGAATCCTTGATTGCAAAAATTTGGTCTTTGGTCATTTTGGAGCCGGTGTTGGTGGGCGGGTTGTCCACCTTCGCGCCGGTGGTCGTGGTCGTAGCCACAAAGTCGCCCCAATCAGCTTTCAGGCTGTCGGTGTGCTTCTTGGCGTCCTTGACGTTGCCCTTTTCGTCCAGCTCCAGCTTGTCGATGTCCTCGCCGGACAGCCGCACAACGCGGTCTGCGTACTTGTCCAGCACCCCGGCGGTCTTCAGCAGCTCCCGGAATTTGGCTTCCTTGGCTGCGTGGGTGTCCTTCTGGGTCTGCTGGGCCTTGTAGTCAGTCAAAGCCTTTTCTGCGGCCTGCTTGCCGCCGTTGGCCTCGTCCCGCTCTTTCTCGGCCTGTGTGCGGGCTGTTTTTTCTGCATCCAGCTGGTCTTTGAGATCGTCCGTCTCCTTGTGCAGGGCGTCCAGAATGGCTTTCGCCTTGTCATCGTTGGAGGTTTCGGTGTTCTCCAGAATCGTGCGGATGTCAGCTCTTTTGAGTGCCATGTGATAGTCCTTTCTGCCCATGCTCGGGCTGCCATGCTTGGCAATAAGGTTTATTTGCCGGACGTGCTGCCGGTGTGGTGCCGCCAGTAGGATTTGAACCTACAACCTGCCGATTACAAGACGGCGGCTCTTCCAGTTGAGCTATAGCGGCATAAAAAAGCGGCTGACGCTGTGCGCCAACCGCTGAGATATTAGGTTTTACGGTTTGACTTCCACGCTCGGCAAAACGTCAGTGTGGAAATAGAGTTTATAGTGGTACGGGTCGGTATGGGTGCCGGTAATGTCCTCCACCACATACATGGTGTAGCTGTTGAGGTAGATGTAATTTTTGCGGTAGGTGTCCGGGCCGATTTTCACAGTGCAGACCAACTCGTTGTCCGAGTTGTTGGAAATGGACATATAGCCCTCGGCTTCCATGATGACCTTATCCGTGCGGGCGTTGTAGACGGTGATCTTGCGCTCGCTCTCGAAATAGTCTGCCTGCTTTGAGATGTTGGCGTTCGCCTTGTCAGCCTCAGAGCATCCGCACAGAAGCAACACAGCCAAAAGCGTGATTGCTGCAAAAATCTTTCTCATAGTCATTCTCCCTTCTCTGCTTCTTCCACGGCGATCTGCCGCAGCTCGTCAATGTGATCTTCCACCGCCGGGCGCAGGAACGGGCGGGCTTTCATGCCCCGGGTAAAGTGCCACTTGCCGTTAAAGTCCTTCCAGACCCACGGCGTTTTTCGTCCGTTGCCCTTCTCGGCAAAGACGCCCGTGCCCAGCTCCACATACACGCTGTAAAACAGATTGCTGCCGATGGTCACGGTCTTTTTTGCGAGGTCGAGGGCGTAGGTCAGGCTCTGCTTGAGCGCACCGCCCACATAGCCCTGTATGCCTGTGCTTTCCTCCGTGCCAGTAGGCACAAGCAGCTGGGCGTAGTCCTGCACCTTCATGCCCCAGATGGTAAGCACCCGCTCCGCCCATGAATCCAGCGCCTCATGCAGCTGCGGGGTGTTGTCGGTGAATTTGATGTCGTAGTTGAAATTCATGCTATACTCCATGTATAACAAAACCCCGCCCCGGTGTGGGGCAGGGTCGGTGATTCAGTTACAGGTACAGCAACCGGAACGTCTCACGGCCTTTGGGGGTGATGAGCGTCTGCACGCCGCTCCACTGGGTCTTGTCGTTCTTGGCTTCCTTGACCTCAAACAGGCCGTTGTTCTTGTCCTCACGGGGCAGCAACTTGCCTTTCTGGTCACGGTAAAGGAATTTCTTGTCCAGAAGCCACGCCACAAAGGCTTTTGGCTTGATGCCCAGCTCTTTGGCTGTCTCCCGGAAATTGGTCAACAGGTTGCGGTCAACCAGTTCGTCGAAGTATTCTGCCTTGGGCTGCATGATCTGCTTCTCCACGTTAAGCTGGCTATTCTGTGCGGTCAGCTCACAAATGCGGGCTTCCCGGTCTGCAAGGGTCTTGTTCGCCACAAGCAGCGCCTTTGCCATCAGCTCCTCCGGGGTGAGCTGCTCCTGCCCGGCGATGTACCCGCCGTTCTTGCGGATGGACGGCAGCACCTCGGACGTGACCCACTTGCGGAAGGGCTTTGCCTCCGGCTTGTCGCTGCGCAGGATGACGTTGTACAGACCGGACTCGTTGACGCAAACCATTTCGATGGTCTTTTCGGGGTTCTGGGGGTGGGGGAGGTCAAACCTACCCACCTCATCAGGGTCAAGTCGCTCCTGAACGTATCTCTGGTTGCTGATGTTCAGCGTGCTGCACACGTCCTTCAGGACGAACCACGGATCGCCGTTCAGCTCCACGGTGCGAACTTCGTTGTTCTGGTAGTTGAAAATCTGAATATTAGACATGAGAAATCTCCTTATTGCTTTCATCAATGATTGCGTTTACTTCTTTCTCCAGACCAGAGATGCTGCCGAACAGCGTGCACAGGATGGAATCATACATAGGCGCTTCATCCCACAGGCGGGAAACATCACGCTCGTTGCGTGGGCGGATCAGATCATCCGTCTTGTGGGTCTCCTCAAACCAGTTTGCAAAGATGTTCAACAGGTTGTGCATCGTCTGGAGCTCACCGGAAACCATGTCCAACTCAAACTCTGCGCTTGCGATTTTGCTTGTTTGCATCATCATGACCTCACATTTTACTTGACTTTTTCTTATAAATAAAATAAAATGTGAGTAAGAGGAGCTTTTTTGTTGGGTTGGTTTCTCTTATCTTCGAGTGGTTAGTTGTTACGAGCAGCTAACCACTCTTTTTTGTACTGTTCAAACTTCTTGCGCTGTTCTTCGGGGTTCAGCTTCTTGAAATCCTTGAACTTCATGGGCGTCTCCTTTCCGCCCCTCTCACTCACAAGATATATTATACTACGATTTGCGTAATCAGTCAATACGTTTTTCGTTAGTTTCTTGAAAATAATTTCTTTTTTCGTATTGATTTGAAACGAAAGTCGTAGTATTATAGATGTAAGAAAGAGGTGAAAGAGATGTCGATTCGTTATCATCTGAAAGCGTTACTCGCAGATGCAAACATGACGCAAAAGGAACTTGCCGAAGTAACCGGGATTCGTCCTCCAACTATCTCGGCTCTTTGCCTTGGAACGGTCAAACAGCTCCCCATCGGGGTTCTTGAAAAAATTTGCACCGTTCTGAATTGCCAGCCCGGCGACATACTGGAATATGTGCCGGATAAATCCGAACAGTGACCCTACACCCTGCCGGGAGGCAGGGCTTTATTTTTATACTCAATCATTTTACCTTCTCCTTTTTCTTGCGATCCCGCTCTTTTGCCCACCACATTTGTTCGGCTTCCGTGCCGCCTTTGGCTTTGTACCACTCGGTATAGGTCATATCGGCTACGGTTTTCTTTACGGCCACTTTGATGGGCTTGCCTTTGGCGTACACCATGCCCGTGTCCTCGTATGTGACGATATTTTCCCGCCGGGCGGCGCCCTGGCGTGGGTACTTGCCCAGCGCAGATGACAACACACAGCGGCAGTGGTAGACCATCTCAGGGGCCGCGTTTGGGTCACCGGGGTGCTGTATCTCGTAGCCCATGACCTTGAACGGCTCGTCAAGCTCTGCCGTCTGCTGGTCAAGCAGGCGGTGCATTTCACGGGTGCGGTAGTCGTGGGTGGAGTTCCACCGCTTTTTGACCTCGATGCCCAAAGCCTGGGCGTTGCGCATCTGCTGCAATGCCCCGGCGTTCTGAGCGCCTGTGAGCGCCGTGATGGCGTTATTCATGGCCCAGTGAATCTCCGTGTCTGTCATGCCGTTTACGGCCTGCACGGCGATGTCGTGGACGCTCTTGCCCTGCACGATGCCCTGCATGACGTAGCGGTTGAACACCCGGGCGTCATAGGTGCGGTTGCTCTCGCTTTTGATACGTTTGTTGGGCACCAGTTTGGGGTTCTCCTTCAGCAGCATCTTGACTGCCTCGGTGTTGTACAGGGTCAGCCCGAACGTCACGCCTGCAGCCTGTTCCAGCTCGTAGAAAGCCCAGTTTGCGCCAAAGGAAAAGATGTTGTATTGCTCGTCCCGGGCCAGCTTGTAGGCCGTCTGCTGTGCTGTGGTACAGGTCTGAGTGATGCCATCCAGCTTAGCGTGCATCAAATCGGACTGAAAGACCTGATTTTGCAGCCAGATGCGGTAATCCTCTTCAGTGATTTCGCCTGCATCCAGCTGCGCCCGCTTGCGCTCGTCCAGCGCTCGGTACTTCCCCAGGAACTCGGTGAGCTGCTCGGTCATTTCCCGGCGGGCAGTGCCGTATACGCGGAGGATGCGTCGGCGCAGGCGGTTCAGCTGCCGGGTGGAAATGCGGTCACGGTCAGAAATCATGTTTCATCACCGTTGTCATCCTCGTCCACGGTTTCTCGTGCTGCGCTTTCCGCCATCAGGGACGCCCTGGCCTTTTCCTTTTGCTCCGGGGTCAGGTTTGGCAGTAGGTCAATGGCCATGTCCTGCCCAATGATCGCCGCCTCGGAGATTACTGTGCTGACCTGCTCTGCGGTGTTTACGATTCGGCTCCGGTTGAATGTCGGCGTTGCGCTGCCAAAGCCAGCCAGCGCACAGATCTGACGAACAAAAGGTTTGATCTGGGCCTCGAAGTCGTCTGCGTTCTGGTTCAGGGGCTCATAAGCCGCATCCAGATGGTCGTTGGTGCTGTTTGCGCTGACACAATGCACGTCCAGACCGCCGAAATCCTCATAGACCCGGGTGTGCAGCAGCTCCAGCAGGGTCTGCCGAGCAGTCACCGGCACCTCGCTGGTGTATGGGGTGATCTTGCCGCCCTCGCTGGTATCCGCACCGGCGATGTGGTACAGGTTCAGCTTCGCAAGGAACTCCTGCAGCTCATCATCGGTCATGCCGTTAAAGTTTTCACACAGCCAGTAGATCTGCGCGCAATCCTGCAAGTCGCTGCAGAAGCCGGACGTCACCAGATCGGTGTTGTCGATGTAGGCTTTCAGGCCTACGAGGGTGCTTTGATGCAGGTCGGATCCCCACAGCGGCACCACAGGCAGAGTGCTGTAGTTTTCCCCCTCCACGCTTTCCAGCCCGCCGCCGGGGGTCGTGATGACCACGCTCTTGTACGCCTGCTTCGGGGCTGTCTCCTGCATGGTGCTGCCGATTCTGCTTTCCGTGTACTCGGTGTAGCCGTCCTCTTCGTACAGGACATAGTGCATATCCGTGTCAGGATTCAGCCGCCAGAACCGCACCCCGGCCCGCATGGAGCCGGAGGTCTCATCGTACAGAGGCGCAAACTCGGTCAGCTTGAACACCACCAGATGGTCGCTGTTCCAAAATCCAAAGCTTTCGCCGTGGATCAGGGCAAAATATCCGGCCTTCTGGATCTGCTCGTCAAATTCAGCCCCCAGTTTTTCTTTGTCCACGTCCTTATCCGCAAAGGTGACGCCGTTTCCCAGGGAGTAGGTGGCACGCTGCTTGTTGAGCCTCCGGAAGAGATTGCTCTTGACCATATCGGGCCGGGGTACATCCTGCCGGGTGTTTTTTGACAGGCGTTTCAGCATCAATGCGTAGGCTTGCGAAAATCGCTCAGCGCCCGGGTTTTTCTGGGCATCGTACAGGTCAGCGTCCAGCGCCATCCTGTAAGGGCCGGAAGCGCAGTGCTGCTGCACGAACCGCCGGACAAAATCGGGCTGTTCCCCGGCGGCTTGCGCCTGCTGAAAAGTCTGGAATGTGTATACAGTGCTCAAAATCAATCCCTCAGTTTCACAAGGCGCTTTGTGCGCACGAAATAGCGGATAGCGTCCATGCAGTGGTCGTTGACCTTCAGCACGGTGTCGTCTTTGTCCGGGTCCCAAGCGTACACGCCGAACTCTTCCAGCGTGTGCTTGCAGTCTTTGTAGATCTTCAGAAGCCCGATCTGCAGCATAGTCTGCACGTCCAGAATGCCGCTCAGAACGTCGTTATTTGCGGGGGTCTGGGTAAAGCCATTCTTGCGCAGTTCCGTAATCAGGGGCAGGGCAGAGGGGTCCACGATGATCCTCTCCGGCTTGAGACCGTTCAGCCACGCCTTGAGGTCTGCAACATACTCGCCCACGGTCTTTTGCCGCTTCTGTTCGCGGCCGCTGTAGTAGTACTCCCGGGTGACGATCCAGCAGTCTGCATCTGCCTGCTTCTGGAGCAGCAAAAAGACCGTTGCGTTCTGGGTGCCAAAGTCACACGCCACATAGGCGCTTTTGGGGGACAGTTCCGGCAGCTCATCAACGACATGCTTTTTGCGGTCGAACATGTCATATACAAGTCCCTCTGCCACCGTCCACAGGCCCAGAATGTAGCGCTGGTAGAAAACGCCGCTGTACTGGCTGCGGTATCTGGCCTTGATTTCCTCGGAGAGCGACAAGTTGTCGTCCATCGTAAAGTGGAGGTACATCATCTTGCGGGAACGGCATTTCCGCACCCACTCAAGATAAAACCAATGCTGTGGGCTGCCCGGGTTGCAGTTGAACCAGAATTTTGACCCGGTGACGGAGCAGCGGGCAGTGGCCTGATTGACAAAGCTCTGCGGCATCAGCGCCACCTCGTCAAAGAATGCCCCAGCCAGCGTGATGCCCTGGATCAGGTCTTGGCTGCTCTCGTCTTTGCCGCCGAAAAAGTAAAACTCGTTGGATTTGCCGCCTTTGCTGACGGTCATGAAATTTTCTGCCCGATGCTCTTTGACATTGTAGCCACGGGCTGCAAGCTGCTGCTTGAGCGTGCCAAGCACGTTTCGCCGGAAGCTGGCAATGGTCTTGCCGCACATGGCAAACTGCTGGCCGCTGTAGCAGGTCATGGCCCACTGGACAAAAGAAAAGCTCATGGCAAAGGTCTTGCCCGAGCGGATAGCGCCATCGGCAATGATGCCGTTGTATCCGCTGTATGCGCTCTGCGGTGTCCACCAGCTAAGAACCTGTTTCTGCCGCTGGCTGAGGGCTTTCCAGCGAAAGCCGTTACTTTTCCGCATTGTCGTCCTCTTCCTTTGGCAGAAGATCCACATCGTCAGGCGGGCTGAGGTCTGCGGCGGCATTCAGGGCCTCCGCAAGGCCATCGTCCAGGACTTCAACGCCGCTCTGACCTCCCAGCATGGCAAACTTGTCCACAATGGTGCCGAACGCCGTTGACAGCTGCGGCAGTGTTGCTTCCGCAATCTTGTCCGGGTCAGCCATCGCTTTCAGATACAGCCCGAGAAGTTCTTGTGCTTCTCCTTGCTTGCTCTCCATATAGGCCAGCATGTCCTGCGCATTCTGCTCTTTTTTTCTGTCGCACAAATCCGCACATTCCGGGTTTTCCTTCACGATCTTGCGCACAGTGCTTTCTGCAACGTCGTTTAGCTTTGCGGTGCGGGTGTAATTTTGCAGCTGGATATAATCCGCGATGATCTTCTTTTTTTGCCTGTCTGTCAGCCGCTTTGCGCTCACCGCCACCACCTCTCTAAATTCATGCAAAAGAAAAACCGCCCGGAAATCCGAACGGTCAAAATGTTAAAATAAGCAGCGCCCCGCATTCAGTTGCGTTGGACAGGCGTCAAACGGTGGGCGCTGCTGTGTCCGGAACGTACGCCGCCAGACACCCGGCGTGCTGCGCGGCCCCCTCCAGGGTACGCAAATGGCATTCCCGGCAGGGACCGAGCCTGCAGCCTCTGGTTTTGGAGACCAGCGCTCTACCAATTGAGCTACGGGAATATAAAAGCCGCCCTTGGAATCGAACCAGCCGTGTCTACACACACGCGCCGCGCTCCAAACTGCGCTCAGGCGGCCATATAAAAACAGCTCCGGTTCTCCGCCGGGGCTGTTGGTTGGCGCACATCCTGTCAGGAAAGCTACACCTTGGCAAGGATTCTAAGGCCTTTTCTCGGCACGGGAGGTTGCACGTGCGGCCTTGCGGGTTGTCTAGTCCATGCGCCATATGGTGCGATACGGCGGAATCGAACCGCCTCCTGTCTCTCATGAGCGTCAGGCTGCCTTTGTGTCAGTGTATCGCATAGAAGCAGCCCGCGAAACGTGAAGAGAGAGCAAAGCCCAGTGCCTGCAAGCAGAAAAGGAGGAAAATGCCAAGAAGGGACACGTTTCGGAGGCTGCATGCATCGGTTTGCCTTTTGGCTTTTCCGATGATACAATTTTACACCATGCGATAGTGAAACCGCAATGTAATGACAGTGCAATGTTCTTAAAGGCTCAGCTCCTCCATTGCTTTGCGCCGCAAGACATAGACCATGCGCAGAGAGTAATTCATGTCTTTTGCGACCCTTTCCCACGTGAGGCAATCGAGATAGTACTTGTACAGCACCGTGTATGATTTCTCGTTCTGGATCTGGGCGAGCGCGTTTCTGATCTCGAGGAACAGCCTGTCGCAGACCGCTCTTTGCTCATAAGCCCGGCGCTCCGCTTCCTCCTTACGTTCCACCGCCCGGGCAAGGCTCTGGCCATCTTTGCTGCCGCCGGGGGCCGCGCTGAGGCTCTGGGTGATGTGCCGGGTGGCCTCCTGTGCTTCGGCCAGCCGGTCAGACAGCAAGTAGTATCTTTTCTCCGCTTCGCGGTAGCGGTTCAGCCACGCCTTAACGGTGCTGTAATCGGTTCTTTCCGGCTTCTGAGTGTCGGTGTCAGGTATCCATGTGCGAGCCATTGTTGCTCCTTTCTTCAAAATCGCGGCAATATTCGGGCGGATTTATGTATCCTTCGTCTTTTTCACCGCTCTGGCAGATATAGTGATATCCGGATTCTGACGCCCCAAATTTTTGCTTTAAGAATACGCACCGGTCGCAAAGGCAAGGTTTGTTTCGGTTGAGCCGCCGCTTGAAATATTCAATTGGGTTGCCATCGCTAAGAACAAACCAGATGAAAAGCCCTGCAAGTGTTGCCATGAACAGCGTGCTTGCAACTTCAAATAGAATATCAATCATTTTACTCCTCCATTTCTTCGATCCAAATTTCAACTCTTGGTTTTTTCTTGTCGTAGTCCACCCGGCTGCCATCGTGGGCGGCGACGATCTTGCTGTTGTCGTCCTCCAGCACGCGGGCTTTTACCAGGATGTCTGTGGTTGCCTCGATGAGGTTTGCCAGATCGACCCGGCGGGCGGTCTTCATGTAGTACACGCACCTCACGTTCACACGGGCAGAAACGGGGCTGCGCGGCCTTTTGATTTGCCGCAGGCAGTCCGTCTCATAATCCACGTATGCCTTGCTAGGAGCCACGAAGCGCCCGCCTGAGCGGCTTTTAAAGATGCGGGAAGAGTTTTTCTTGGTGCGGGGGTCACCGTAGAGGGTCAAGTGCATTTCTTTCGTTCCTCGCTGTTCCACTGCTTGAGTGTTGGTGCGTGATGCCCGCACATCAAACAACAAAGTTCAGTCCCCGGGTCCGACAGCACTGTGAGCTTCGGATTAACCGACTTGATTTTCTTTCCCCATGCAATAAATCCACTCCCGCACTTTGGGCAAGGAAGAACAGTGTATGATTTTTTTATCATTCCTCGTCCTCCATGTAACACCAGCTTTGCGGAGGGCGTGAAATGTATCGGGATGCACAGCGCTCTTCCTTCATGTTGTCCCATTGCAGGCAAGTGCAACAGTCGCCACCATGACTGCAAGGCTTCATGCCCCAGAAATTTTTAAGCCTTACAGGCTCGTCCCAAATTTTTAGGTCAGAAATGTGCCAGCCATATCCCGGGTGAATGCCGAGATATTTGGCAAGCTCTGCATCGGTCAGACAAGTGGTAAGCTCTTCTCGCTTTGCATTACGTTCTTCGTCGTTGTTTTCCGGCAGGGTGTAAACCGGCAAATCCAGACTCGAGGCCGTGAAATTGAACCCAACGCAGTCCCTGTCGATTCTGTAGATTTCATCGCAGACAAACGTGCCGATGAAGCGCTCATCCATCTGCCGCAGACCGGCCTTAGGCAACTTCATCCACCAGCTTTCGGCGCCGGTGCAGTAGATGTACACCTTGAACGGCGTTTCCAGCTTCGGACGGGTCTTGCGTACCTCCACGGTTTTCATCCCACTCAAAATCAGCTTGCACCATTCCGGCCGGATGCTCAAAAGTATAGCTTTCATCAAGTATTACCCCCATTGTTCGGACATGGCCTTTGCAACGCCCGGAAAAGTCTTTGCCCGGTTCTTTGCGCGGTCAGTGGTAAACATGCCCTTGTGCTGCTCTCCATGTTTGTGAGAGTAAGAGCCAGATGGACACCACGTCGCAACGGGTTCGACGATACTTGTCGGATGCAGCGGTTCAAGCCCTTTCAGCCAAAGACAGGTTTTCTTTGTGTACGGATGCCCGAATTGATAAGGCTGGATGGTCTGCATGTATTCAGGTAGACAAAACACTTTGCTAGGCACTGGATTTTCTACGCAGATTTTCGGAATGTCTGCCCACCAAAAGCGCATAAACAAGTCTCTGCCTTGAATCCCAAGCATCACCCTGTCAGCTTGCAGCTCATGTCCCTTCCACAAGTGGCGTGCACCAGCATTTGACAGGTATGTGCAGGGTGGGTGTGCGATGAGCAAGTCCCACTTGCCAACGTCATGCGTTACACCGTCCATCGTCACGACTTGCCCCCCCTCAACAGCCTTGAGGGCGTCGCCGAGGATGTGCCATTCGGGGTGCCCACCGGACGGCTCCTGAATGTCGCAGGAGTAGGCTTCGTGACCCTTGGCGCGGAACGCCTTGCACACTTCCTGCGATTCCTCGCAGGCAATCAGCACTTTCACCGTTTTCTTCCTCCCATCCATCCTTCTTTGTTGAAATCGTTACGGCTGATCCGCTCCGCCGCGTGGTTACCGTTGGTGTAGATGCGCTGCGCTTCCAGCTGACGCTTGTACTCGGCGTACTTCGGGCAGCTGTCGTGACAGATCGGGTGCCGGTCGGGGCAGTCTTTGCAGGGCTCAAGTTTTACCATCGGTCTGCACCTCCTGATTTTCTTTTCCGAGCTCCTTCCTTGTCGGCTCGCTCGCCCGCAGCCTTGCCGCTTCACGGGGGGCAGTGGTGATATCGGCCTGCGCCTGCTTCAAAAACTCAGCACGGCGGTATGTAAGGTCTGGCATTTCAGCCAGTTCTGCCAGTCCTCCCACGCTTCCGGCATAGGATTTTGCCGCTGGGGGGAGCTGGTCATACAGGGCTTGCAGCTCTTTCTGTCCGTCACTACGCAGCAGACTGCCCTTTTCGTCAATGCCGGTCACCATCGGGAACTTGCGCCAGCTCAAAAATGTCTGTGCCTTGCGTGCCGCTACAGCCAGAGCTTCCCATTCAGCGGATGGGTCAAGACACTGGGAAAGCTGCTTGAAGATGTCGGCCACCGTGACCGGATAAACGCATACCCGGTTCGCCGCCAGAAAAGCCCGCTTGACAGTATCGCCGTCATAGTCGCCAAACTGGTACGTCCACACATCAATGGTGGTCTGCATCTCCTCGTCAGTCAGAGGCTTGGAGCCCAGCTTGTACAGCACAAAATTCATGCGGATCAGCTTTGCCACGTCTTCCCGCGTCATGTCTCAAACCCTCTTTCTCTGTCCATCTTCGCCAGCACCCGTGCAAGCTGGTCGTCTACAGTTTCGGTTGGCTGCTTGCCCCTCGGTCTGGCTTGTCGGCTTTGTTCGTTGGCTTCCACGTCTCCCGGTGTGCGCAGGCCGTCCCGTTTCCAGCCGGACAATATGCCATTGATGTAGTTCCACGAGCGCTTCCCGGCTTCTGTGGCCTTGTCAATCGCCAGCAGAATCATCTCTGTGCTGTACTCCTGCCTCCACTTCTGCAGCTTGTCCAGTGCAGAGCGCGGAAAGTCCCCAACGGCCTGCTGATAATGCTGGACAATTTTAGAAAGTTCTACGTCAACGGCGGCGGGGGCGGCTCTATTATATACACCACCGTTAGGTGATATACCATTACCATTTACATTACCATTACCATTTACATTACCATTACCATTTACAGCCGGATTTGCCGCGTTTTGATGTTTTTGCTCGTCAAAGTCGGCATTTGCCGGATTTGCCGCGTTTTGCTGACGCTTGCCGTTTGTAACTTCTGCACCTTTACGCCCTGCGGCAGCTCTCTTTTCTCGTTTTTCGTTCCATTTTTTAGAATTTGATTCCACCGCCTCGGACATAAAATCCCACGCCATTTCGAGCTTCTGGTCGTCCTCAAAATCCGGTGGATCGGGGAAATCAAGCAACGCATCAAAAATCCTGCCTTTTTGCTCCAGAGACAATTTCCGCAATGGCTTTTTCCATGATTTGTAAATGACTATGCTTTTCTGTTCTTCCTCTTTCAACTGCTTTCACCTCCTTTGCCCGCCCGTATAGCCGGATAGCACAGCTTGCGAGGTCAGAACGGCAGGTCGTCGGCATCATCGTTGATGGGGTCATACTCAGCAGAAGGGGCCGCTTCCGGAGCGCTGGTGCTGTGCGGCGCGTAGTCTGCAAGGCTTTCGCCGGGGTACATCTGCGCACCCTGCAGATCTGCCGGGTTTGCTGCCGGTTCTGCAGATTCCGGCGGAGGGCCGGGCGGTGCCATCAGGTCGATCATCTGCTGCAGCCAGCGGAATGTCACCAGCCCGCCGGGCTGAACATCATCCGCGTCCACGTCGTAATAGATCTTGCCGTTATACTCCCGCTCTTTCAGCTTTTGAGCAAAAACTGTGACCTGATCGCCTTTCTGCAGCATGCCGTCCCACTGGTCAATGCCGTGCCAAAGGTTAACACCCACAAAGAAGCTCTGCCATTTGCCGGATTCATCCTGTGTGCGGCTGGCTTTCAGGTCGAATTTCAGCACCCGCTTCTGCCCGGCATCCCGGAGCACCGGGTCTTTGGCGATCTCGCCGTGCAGCATGATGCCGTTCTTGGTCTGGACGATCATGCATCATCACCGCCAAACGGATCATCGGCGTTTTCCTCTGCAGATGGTGCATCCGGGGCAGGGATCAGGGTGCCTGCCGTCTTGCGGTGACGGTGGGAACCTGCGTAAGGATCCAGCACCGGCAGTTCTTCAGGCGACACCTCGCGGGCGGTGCTTTCGGCATCCACACGCACCTCGCATTCATCGTACAGAGCGCCGAAGGTAGACGGGAACGCCTCACGCAAAGCGTGCACCAGCGCCACCTTGCGGATCATGGTGGCCTTCTTGCCATTCCAGAGGGACTTGCCGGTGTCGTACTCGGCCAGCTTCACCTCCTCGTAGCTGGGGCGGGTGCGGTCTTTCCGGTAGACCTTGGCCCAGCCGCCCAGAAGCTCCTCGCCCTCATAGACGATGGAACCCTCCCGGTGGTCCAGCTGCCCGGCTTCCGTGTCCAGCACGATGATGCCGGCCTCAAAGCCGTCAAAGGCCGGGTGCCGTTCGGCCATCTGCATGTAACAGTTCTTGCCCAGGACGATGGTGCTGGGGGTGTCCTCGCTGTTGTTGTCGTAGTGGATCAGATAGGCCTCTTTGGTGAAGGGGTTCAGGTGGTACTGCTTGCATGTTTCCAGAAAGATTTTGCATTCAGCATCGGTAGCCTTTGGGCAGATGAAGTTGCGCACGTCTCCAAAACTCACAGTGAAGTGCTGGCCGTCAGCACCGGTGATCTCCACGGGGACGGACGGGGATGCGGCCTGCATAGCGGCGCTGCCTGCACGGTTGGCATTCTGGACGGAACGGTTTGCCAGAGACTGTGCGTTGGAAACAGAAGAAGTAGGCGCGGGTGCGCCGGGATGAGTAAATGCCATAAGTAAGTACCTCCAAAATTATTTGATAGAACCATAGCGGAAGCCGCGCTCTGCAGCTCCCTGCTTGAACCATGCGATGTCCTCACGGGTGAACTCTACCCAGAAACGATATTGCTTGCGGGCAGGGGCTTCCGACTGTGCAGGCTCTGCGAATTTCTGAAGTATGCTGAAATCCAACCTGCCATCCGGCGTGATGGCTGCATTGCCCTGCGCCGTTTGAGCCGCTTCTGTGGCGATCTGGCGTTCTTCATCGGTCGGAGGGATAATGACCGGAGCTGTGGCCTGCGCCCGCTCTGCGGCCATTCTCTCGGCCTCTGCGCGGCGCTGTGCGTCCCGGGCCTTCTGGCGGCGGCTATGCTCCACAAGGGCAGCGTTCAGATTCAGTTCACACAGATACTCCGTGGTGCAAGCCTCTGCGTCCCCGCCGCAGGTCTCCCGGATCAGACGCAGCTCTTCCCGCCGGGTCTCCACGCTCTTGCGCAGCTCCCGGCTGGCCTTTGCCAGATCATAGGTCTTGTTGAGCCACTGCGGCACAAGCAAGCGGTCAAAGGGGATAAGCTCCCGCAACTCGCCGATGCAGTCAGCATAGACAGCCCGCAGCGCATCCTGCTTATCCTGCCTCTCGGCTTCCTCCACAGCCTTGACTTGCTGGTCAATGGCACCGGAGACAGCCTTGCACTGACCCTGCATCTTCTTGGCACTCTGCAAGAAATCTTCCAACGGCTTCATGTAAAAAGCCTTGGCGTTGCGGGCGGCATCGCTGAGCTGCTTGTCCAGCTTGTTCACTGCGGCGCGGTCGGCCTTGGCATCCTTGATAGTCTCCGGGGTGTAGACGCGGCCGGTGTAGGCGGCCAGCATCTCGGTCAGGTTCTGCTGCACCTCAGCTTCATTCCACCGGATCGCGGGCAGTTCCGGGTGGTCCACCCGGACGGTCAATTCTTCTTGCATAAATATTCACCTCGCATACACAACGTTCATATCAGCGTCAAACACCCTGTACAGCTGTTCTGGCTTTCTCTTTGCCAGTTCATCGGCAATCGAAATTGCATCCGAAGCAACCGGAAATTGCTGTTGCGAAACAAGCGCTGGCGGTTCTTGCGCCACATCGTAAATTCTTAAAAGTGCCACTTGTAAAACCTCCTGTTTGTGATATCTTTGTGGTGATGGGCGGCGAAACTCATCACCCTTTTGGCTTGTCCGTGTTGGAGCACGGGCAGGCTCTTCTTTTTTTGCGGCGTATCGGCGGAAGACTGTCCAACTCATCACGTCGGATGCACTCTTTTTCAAAAATGTACTTGCGAGCCCGACGCCTGCCGTTGCGGCTGTGGCTGCTTGCGGACGCAAAACTGTTTGCGGTTTTGTAACCCAGCCGTCTGGCACACATCTCAGACGTACCTCTGGCAATCAGGTCTCCGGTCTTGGCATCGTACACGGTGTACCACATGACATGGAGGACAGTGTCAGGCATACGTGATCTCCCCGGACTCCTCTTGCAGCATCTCCCGCACGTTGTCCATTTCTTCGGCGCACATCTCCCAGACGTTTGCCCGTGCGGAGTATCCGGCCCGGACAACAATGTCATCTGAGGCTTCGGCTTCTCGCCTGCAGCGTTCGGCAAGCCGCGTGTAGGATTTGACTTTGCCCTCAACGTACTCTTTAGCCGTCATCATGCCCCACGCTCCTGATTCTCCGGGTATTCCGGGTTGCGGGCGTGGGCACGGTTGATCTTGCCGTACTTGCGCCGCTTTGCGGCTCTCTCCCTGTCCTCTGCGGCAAAGCCCAGACGAGCCAGCAGAACAGCGGCCAAAATCAGCGCCAGCGACACCGCAAACAGCGTGCCGGAGATGTATCCAGTGGTCTGCGCGGTGCCCTCTGCGCCCATAGCTGTGCCCATTCCAACGCCGCCAAAAATGACAGCCAGCCAGTAGTAAGTAGTAGATTTTAACTTCATTCCTTCGGATCCTCCTTTGTGTAAACCTTTTCGAGCTTGTAAAAGTCCTTCACCCACGCCATAAATCCGGCACGGGAGATCAGCGGAGCCGCACTCTTGGTGTCAATGGATGGCACCGCCCATGCCGGGAAGCTGCCAGCCTGAATCATACCGGTAAAGATCGGCTCGCTCACTGAAATGTTGTTATCACGCATGATCTGGCAGCACTCTGCGATTCCCATGCTCGGCTTCATTATCGTCCACCTCCTTTTTTGTTCTCAGCTGCCGTTTCAGCCGGATATGCTCCAACCGCTCCGGCTGCCTTGCATCCCAGCGCTGTTCAAGCCAACGCTTGTTGTAGTGCTTCTTCACGGTGCAGCCTCCACAAACTCGCCATTTTTGAGGGTGTACCAGGTGTTCTCTTTGATAACGGCTCCGTCAACCTTTGCCATTTTGGCCAGCAACATATTGCCGTCATCATCGTACTCGGTCAGCACCAGATAGCAGCCCAGTGCGCCGCACGCCTTACCGCAAGCACCGTTTACAACGGCAATGCTATCTTTTCCGTCTGCTTTTGCGTTGCAATAAGCCCCAGTGGCTGCCGCCGTGCTGGAATCGCCGCTCGAACCAGCCGTGCTGTAATAGCCGCTGGAACCCGCCGTGCTGTAATTGCCGCTCGAACCCGCCGTGCTGTAATAGCCGCTGGAACCCGCCGTGCTGGAATAGCCGCTGGAAAAAGGTTCTTTGCCCTTCACCCGATTAAAAACAGCATTCACTGTAGCTTTTACCAGCCCTGCAAAATTCACCTCACCTTTCACCGTCAGCTCAGTGCAGGCCAGCTTACTGTCCTCTTCGCTTTTATCCACGTTCCCGCCGCACTCGACCTCAAAAAAGCGCGGGCCATCATTCAACGGGTAGTAGCGCAGCACATCCAGCGGGTTCTCGCAGGCATGCATGCCGACATGGCAGCAGTCGGCTTTTTCTTCGGTGTAGGTCTTGCCCACCTCGTACTGCTTGCCACGGCACTGCATATTTTTGTTCATGGCCTTGTAGGCGATGATCTTCTCACTCATGGGTGTCCTCCTTTCTATCAATGTCGCAGCACAACATTGGACGAATGAACCAGATAGGTCACGCCGTCAATCTTCACTTGCAGCTGGTCGCCCTCGTAATCGTCCCAACTGTTCAATTTCCCCTCGACAATCGTTCCGTCAGGCATTTTCAGCTGTGCCCAGTTGTATTCATAGGTCAGGTCAATAACCTGCTTATTGCATCCGGCCATCAGCAAAGCGCTTGCCAATACGGACGCTACACCAACAATAATTTTTTTCATAATAGTAACCTCCAAAATTATCCTTATGCCACGCCGTCCTGGTTGTGCTGCCGGGCGGCAAGTTCCATCTGCTCCACGCTCTGCCTGCGCTCTACGCTGGGCAGCATTCCCACGGCCTTGAGCTGCTCATAAATGAACCGCTGACCCGCTTCCGTCCATACGGTGGTGTTCTTGGTGTCCCACTCGCCGGTGCTCTTGTGCTGGAACGGCGTGGATTTGCGGTTTTTGGTGTAGCCCTTGCCGCAATACTTGGCGTATAGCACCCACTGGCCGTCGCTGGTCTTGTACTGGATCTTCAGGCCGTGAAGGATGCTGTTGAGCTTCTCGGCGCTCAGGCCGTAATCCTTGGCAAGGCTGGTAGTGGTGCGGCAGTTCTTGCCCACGCACACCGCCCGGGCATACTCTGCATCCGGCTTCAGGTCGTTGTTCTCTGCCAGCAGGCTGCGGTTCACGCTTTGCAGTTCTTTCACTTTGTGGTCTGCAATAAGCACCGCCCGGCGCATGACCGCTTCCGGGCTGTTCCACTGCGCCTCCACGGCCAAGAAATACTGCCGGGCCTGCTTACCACGCTCGTTGCGCTGGATCATACACAGCTCCTTCGCCATCGGGATGGTGAGCTGGTGGTCATCAACTGTGCGGCTGACCATCCGCCCGCCCTCATCATGAACCCGCTCAATTCTGAGCGGGTTGAAGTCCTCGCCCTCGGTAAAGCCGTACTCGCACATCCGGGGAAACCAGTCCTTGTAGGCCGTCTTGATCTCCAAGAAGTCGTGTAGCTCCCGACCGCTCACAGTGGGGCGCTCCGGGTTGTCGTAGTTGATGGGTATAAGGCTGTTCATGCGGTCTTACCTCCTTCATCATCTGCCAGCAGCGCCGTGACCGGCACCCGGAAATACTTCGCAACCTTGAGCAGCTGCGAGATACTGGGGCCGTAAATCGAGCGCTCCCACTTCCCGATTGCGCCGTTGCTCAGGCCTGCCGCCGCCTCCAGATCGGTGCGGCTCAGTCCGTGCAACTTGCAAAACTGGTCGATTTTTGAAACATTCACTAGCAATTCTCCTTTCCGGGCTTGAAAATCACTAGAAAATATGCTACTATGTATTTGCAAGGTACAAAGTGAATAAAATCTAGCATTTGCCCGATATAATAGTATCGAGGGCTTTTGGTTTTTGTTTGCCCTGTGCCTAGTATTATACTAGATAAAATTCTAGATATCAATAGATAATTTGGATTTTCTAGAATTTTATCTAGATGCACAGTTTTTGGAGGTGCTTTTTGTGGGAAATATTCAAACCGTCAAAAAGATCTCCAAAGAAAAAGGCATTTCGTTGGCTTTTGTATGCAGACAGATTGGAAGAAGTCACGGATATCTCGCAGAAATCGCAAACAGAGACGGTGACGTTCCCGAAAAAATGCTAGGCCCCATTGCAAACGCCTTGGGCGTAACAGTCGAAGAACTCACCGGCGAAGGGCAAAAAGAAAAGCCCAATACCTTAGATGGCATTGAGCTTGAAAAATTGTCACCAGCCCGCCGGGCGCTGCTGGAAGCGCTGGATGGCATGGATGACGAAAACATTATGAAAATTGTTCGGATTGCTCAGGCGGTTAAAAAGGAGCTTCCAGAGTGAGTATAATACATCTTAATAGAAAAGAGCTCAAACTGCTGAAAGCCCTCGATCGGGAATATCCCGGTGGCGTTGAACGGACAAAAGAACTGTTTCAAGACGCTACGGCGCTTGAAGAACTTGGCTTTGCAGAATCTTCTACAACAGGGTTTATGCAGTCCGGATTGCGAATCACAGAAGCCGGAAAGCAATTTTTGCGAGAACGCAACGCAAACAAGTTTTCCTCGCTGATGAAAATAGCAGGCGGCATCGTCACTTTGCTCCTGATTCCGGTGCTGGTAAATCTGATTTCTGATTATGTATTACCGGTACTTTTCAAATAGGAACCACTCGGCCGCCCAGACAAAGCGATAGAAAATATCGTAAACGAAGAAGCGCCGGATCCGGTGCTGGTTTTTGGGCTTGTACCATTTTCCGTCCTCGTCTTGCTTCAAAATGTTCAGTTTACAAAACAGCATAGAACCTCCGAATGACTTCTTGAAGTTGCTTTTCAGATAGCGAAAGAACCTCGCTGGCGGCAAGACGCACAAGTTTGTCGTGCGACTCTTTTTCTTCCAGTATATCATGTTTTGCAAACTTTGTGCTATTTTCTTGCACTTTCTTTCCCTCCTTTGGCAAAGCTCTTTGATAATTTTGTTTTATGGCAGCTGGTTGGCTGCTCATTTTTGTATATGTGAGGTGCGTTTTATGAAATGTCCAAAATGCGGAGCTGAAATTGAGAACGTGAAATTCTGCCCTGAATGTGGAGCACCTGTTGCTTCGGGTTCCGTGACAGCAGCTATCGAATCGGACAAAAAACCTGAAAAGAAGAAAAAAGGTCACGGATGCGGATGTGCGGTCGCTGTTAGTGTTGCGCTGATCGTGTTCGTTATGATGATCACCCCTTCTTCCGGCACGACAAGTTCAGCGTCCGGAACAAAGAGCAGCACGTCCATAAAATCGTCAATTTCTGCCGATGATAGCCTTACAATGGGGCAGAGAAACGCTTTGCGGTCTGCCGAAAACTACCTGAGTGCTGGTATGGGATTCTCTTACAGCAGCCTTGAAGGCCAGCTTGAGTATGAAGGATATTCCACGGAAGATGCTACTTATGCCGTAGATCATTGTGGCGCCGACTGGAACGAACAGGCTGCGATAAGAGCAAAAAATTATATCAATTCCATGTCCTTCTCTCGCTCCGGTCTGATTGAACAGCTAGAGTTTGAGGGATTTAGCCAAAGCCAGGCAGAATACGGTGTCACTGCTGTTGGATATTGATGTGTAAACTTATTTACAACCGCATTATACAACCGTGTGTTGTCGCAGTCAATGGGTTTGCCCATCACTCTTTTTGATGGGTTGAATCGAGTTGTTGCATTTTTTGCAACAACTCCCCTGCTCCGGTCTCTGCGCCGCCGGGCGTTTTGGCCGTCATATGTAATGCGTGCAGTGTATTGATCTTGCGGGCGGCGTACATGGTGGCAAGGGCTTGCTGCTCCGGGGTCATATCAACGTAGCAGGCAAGCGCGGCGCGGATGTGCGTGCAAAAGTGGCTCATCTTCTCCATAGTCAGTCCTCCCAAGGCTGTGGTGTGCGGTCGGTTCCGTTCAAAACGGTGGCAGGCATACCGTCGATGATGGTCATTTCGGTTTCTTTACCGTTTCTTTGCTCAAAATCCATTTTGTTTTCCCCTTTCTTTTGTGCACATTTATGTCTTATGTTCCAAATTCTACCATGCGCCGTTGGAAAACAAAATACGGATATTTTTTGTCGAATGGCGCAGATTTTTTCTGCGCCATTTTCTGTTAAAAACACGTTGGTTTTACGGGGGCGAAAGTATGAGTTATTTTACGGCGAGCCAAATCGGGAAAGCGCTTGCAAAAGCACGGGTGTCTGCTGGCCTGAGTCAAGTGGAGATCGCAAGGCTCATCGAGAAGGGTGAGAGGACGGTACAGAGCTGGGAAAAAGGCTGCACCAGCCCGGACAGTGACGAGGTCATGGATTGGTGCACAGCATGTGGGGTGTCCCCCATCACCGTGTTTATGGAGATGCTGCACCCAGATCTGTATGCGGTTTCCGACAGCGAAAGGCTGGAAGATTCTGTAGATCGGGAGCTGCATCTGCTGATGAGGGCTCTGCCGCCCATCACGAAGCGACTGCTGCTTTTCATTCTGAAGGGCCGACACGGCAGCAGTCCGACTGCGGTGATCTCCGAGATGGCCGCAAACCTGCACTGCCCACTCAACAACCGGGTCAGCGTGTGCGGGACCATCATAGACCAGTATACCTATGCGCAGATTGCTGGCCTTGACCCATGCCCGGACGCTCCGCATCCTCCCATTGACGACCTGAAAATCAACTACAAGGCTGGAAGGGCCGCTGCTGAAAATGGTGCATTCGGATATATCGGGCAGAAAAAGGAGTAAGCCATGAAATGCGTGAGACCATGCTGCCGGAAGGAAATCCCGGATGGTGCTTCTTTTTGTCCGTGGTGCGGGAAGAAACAGCCGGAAGCCGCCCCGAAGCAAAGAAAAAAGCGCCGCCGTCCCAAGGGCAGCGGCAGCGTGTATAAACTGAGCGGGATGCGGGCAAGACCATATGTTGCACTCACAGCCCGCAGGGATGTTCTGGGAACGTTTGAAACGGCAGGCGAAGCAGTACAAGCGCTGGACGCTTACAACGCCCAGAACACTCCCGCTGCGCTTCTGAAATGCACCTTTGCAGATGCCTATGCCCAATGGAGAGCGCAGCCAAAGTTTGAAAAGCTCAGCACGGACATGCAAAAGGGGTACGAGCTGGCTTATGCAAAGGCTGCGCCGCTATACGACCGACAATTGCGGGACTTGAAAGCGGCAGATTATCAACAGGTCATTGACGCAATGGTGGAAAAAGGGCTCTCCCGAAGCTCCTGTGAAAAACAGCGCACGCTTTTTAGCCAGATCTGCGAGTGGGCAATGGCGCAGGACATCATAAACAAAAATTATGCCATGCTGCTGCAGCTCCCGGCGGCTACAGGAAAAGCGGAGCGCACTCTGACTGCAGCCGAGATAGAGCAGATCAGCAGCCGACAAGACGACCCGAGGTTTGGGCAGACGGCGCAAATCGCAATGGTACTGCTTTATACCGGCATGCGCATCGACGAGCTGCTTTCCATGCGCTGCGAGGATGTGCATCTGAAAGAGCGGTACATGCAGGGCGGTGAAAAGACAGAAGCGGGCAAGAACCGCATCATCCCCATCCTTGAGCCCATTTACAAGATCATTTCCTTTTGGATGCTTGACAGCGGGTGCGAATGGCTGATTCCATCCAAGGCCGGCACAAAGCTGGATAAGCGCAACGTGGCTACAAAGTTCCGGGCGTTGATGCAGGAATGCCATATAGAGGGCGTGCATCCACACACGCTGCGCCACACGGCCAGTAGTAAGATGGTGGAGTGCGGCCTGGAAAAGACCGCGGTACAGGCAATCCTCGGGCACAAAAATTTCTCCACCACGGCCAATAAGTACGTGTCCCACAACGATCCGACATATTTGTTGCGGGAAATGCAGAAGATGAAGTACTGACTTGTTAGATTGTTTGTTGGATTATCGCATTCATTCAGGAGATTTCAAGGCATTTCAAGCAAAAAGAAAAACGCACGAACGATTCGTTTTCATCGTTCGTGCGTTTATTTTTGGAGCTGGTGACAGGAGTTGAACCTGCAACCCACTGATTACAAATCAAATTTATTTAGCGTTTTAATGTGAATAATTATCAATTTGTTAGCTTTCTGCTAGATTATGCACCCCGTGCCAAAACGCTGAAGCTTATGTAAAAATAGCACATTCTATGTCTTTTTACAAGTCGCTTATCTTTCGCATTACTAGCTCATACTCTTTCGGGTACACCAGCTTTATTGCCTTCATGTGCTCATCAAGCACTTCCATCAAGCCTCCAAAGGGCGCGGCGCTGGCCGCTTCCACGAACTCGCTTTGCGGATTTGCTTTTGTGGAGTATGCCGCCGCATAAGTCGCGGGCGGCAATGACTGGATCTGCGTTTCAGGCGCGTGCGCTTCTTCCAACTCGTCCCGCACAGTGCAGAGGGCGGCAAGTTTGTTGACACTCTGCCAGCTGGTTTCCTCGCACTTGAGCTTGCGGATGTGCTCATTGATCTCGTCAATATCCATACCTGCCGCCCCCTTTCTTATGCGTTGCGCAGGATGTCTGCCGCCCGCTTGTAGGCGTCACGCTCTGCACCGGTGGCTTCCTGCATCATGTCCTCGATGTCAGAAATCATGCGCTCACGTCCATCCGTGCGGGAGTAGTGACCGCGCACATAGTGACGGCCACGGTTGGCGTAGCTGTTTCCCCGGTTGTAACCGTTTCCGGCATCGTGGCCGAAAGTCCCGCGCATGTCAGCTTCCCACTCGCCTGTTCGGCTGTACTCTCCGCCCTCGCAGTAGTCCGCAATGCGGTGGATGTCCAAAATGATATCCACAATCTCGCCGATCATCTCAACATCACCCGGGGAACGGTTCTTTTTGTCGGTCAGTTCCATGAGCTCGTCGCACATCTCATCCTTCAGGTGATTAAGTTTATCCAGCATGGCTTTATCTCCTTTCTTATGCTACCCGCTCAACGATCAGGTTGCTGTTTGCAATGTTGACCGCCTGCGTGCCGGTGTTTTTAACCGCCACGGTCAAGCAGCAGCCTCGCGGCACCTCGATGAACGCAGCAACGAAAACGTTGAAGTAGTTTTCGACTGCAGCAGGTGTGACAATGGCGGTCGCGCTATTGAGTGCCTCACCGCCGACAGCCAGCGCCACGGAAACGGGCCCCACGGTGCCGCCGGTGGGAATGGCGATATTTCCGCCAAAGCTCACCTTGAAGCGGGCCCGGCACTGCCCGCTTGTTAGGCCGCGCAGCGTCACAAGGCCGCTGCCAGCACGGTGCACAATGCACGCAGGCGCTTTCGCCGCAGTCTCGGTGAGGGGAAGGTTCTGCCCAACTGCCACAGTCTGGGTTGCGACAGATGTAAATTCAGCCATTTTATCGGCTCCTTTCATAATAAAAACGCCGGGACTGCTGCCCCGGCGCTCTGGTTTGCAAAATCAGCTCAGGGGCTGAACAGACTACATACAATTTGCAGTCAGTTGCCGTGATTCGGTTATGCGCAGCTGCCGCAGCCGGTCCCACAGCCATAGTAAATGGCGTTGGGGTTGGGCACCTGATAGGTAGGCACAGGAACCTTCTGCTGAAGCGTTCCGATGATCTGGTTGGTCTGCGCGTTCATCGCGGTGGTCAGGAGCGCGCTCTGGCGATCCTGAGAAGCAGCCCGGCGCAGCTCGTTGTTCTCGCTCTGCAGGGTGGCGATCTTATCGTTGGTCAGGAAGTCAAGCACCGCGCGGGTGTTGCTGTTCTGATTCTCGATGATGTCCCGGGTGTTGTTGTTCATGGCGTTCTGCGTTGCGCAGAAGCCCTGCTGCATCTGGTTCCGGGTGTCGCACTCCTGAGTGGCCAGATTGTAGTTGACTCCCTGGATCGCGGTCTGGGTCTTGCAGCAGCAGTCTGCCAGCTGTGTAGCCAGAGCATTCTGACCCTGCATCAGCGCAACGTTGGTGCTGTTGAAGCCCTGCTGCATGGCGTTGGTGACACCGTTCAGGCCCTGCTGCACGCCGTTGAAGCCCTGAAGCATCCCAGTGTTCATGGCATAGAAGCCATCACACAGGCCGCTTTCCAGCCCGTTCAGCTTGTTCATGACACTCTGGTTGTCGAAGCCGCGCTGCAGGTCTGCCTGTGTGACAGCGCTGGTCATATAAGGCGAAGCGCCGCCCATGCCGCCGCCCCAGCCAAAGCCGCCCATGCCGCCCCAGCCGAACATGCCGAAAATCAGGAAGAGGACGATCCAGCCCATCCAGTCGCCGCCCCAGCCGTTGAAGCCGTTGCTGTAGCCATTGGCGGGCTGTACCGGCATGGTCAGAACCGTGCTATCAGAAGAAAGAGACATAGTTTTACTCCTTTACGTTAGATTTTGAAATTTATTCTAAATGCGGCCGCATTTTAGAATCCAAACATATTTTTCATGCCGTTGAGCATCGGCGCGATCTGCTGTGCCCGCTGCTGAATGGCGTTGAGCTGCTGTTGTGAGAGCTGCCCGGAGGTGAGCATCTGGTTTATCATCTCCTGCGGGTTCTTTCCCTGCATCTGGCCCATAAACTGCTGGAACTGCCCGCCAATGGGGTTCTGGGTCTGTCGGCCCATCGAGTTGTACAAGCTGCTGCTCATCGTTTAGCTCTCCTTTTCCGGCTCTGGTGCTTCCTGCTTCTCCAACGCCGCCAGCTTTGCCGCCAGCGCGTCGAACTCCTTGCGGGTGACATACTCCCCGCCTGCGGCTTGCGTGGCAGCGATCGACGCTTTGGGGCCGCTGGTGCGTTCTTTGTAGTCGTAGATGCGGAGAGGGAACGGCCTGCCGTCCTGTCCCACTTCTTTGATGTAAAAGGTATCGGAATCGGCATCCAGTAAAAGCACCCGGCTCCCGTTGGCGACCAGATAGCCCCGAGCTGCCGATTCACCCTGTACCCAGATAAAACCGCTGTCAGCCGGTGCGGCCTGCCCCTGCATTGTAGGCATCATGACGGGCTGGGGCTGGTACTGTGCTGCCCTGAGCTGTTCAAGCTGCCCCTGCGGCTGTTGCGGGTAATACACTTGTGGGTATCCGTTATAGATCGGCATTGCTTAGTCCTCCTTGTACCAGTAGTAAATCGGGCATTCTGCGCCGCTGTCCCAGCTGTCTAGCCAGTCGCCGTTGACCACGGCCAGAACGTGGCCGGAGCAGCCCAGTACATACACGCCGTTCGGGTACTCCCGGGCAAAATCTGCCACCGTGTAACAGGTGGTGCAGTCCGCCTCAACAAGGCGACGCTTGAATCCGTGCTTTTGGAGGTATGCGCCCCATGTGCGGTTGGCGCTGGGCATATCGCCGAGAGCAAATCCGGTCAGCGCCAATCCAATGTAGACCTGCTCCCAGCTCTGCCCTGTGGCAGCCGCTACAGCACGCACGGCGCAATCCCCGACGCTGCCCCCGTTGGGGTTGGGGCTGAACTTGATCCACACTGGCGCTTGCCTCCTTTGCGCCCAGTGTAGCAGAGCCGCCCGGCGGGAGAGGCAACGAGCGACCAACGAAGGACAAAAATGCTCTATTTTGCCAAAAGAAAAAAAGTGCTCATTGAGCGCAAATTTTTACAAAAAGGCTTGACTTTTGCGCTCAATGAGCGTATAATAAAGACAGTGAAAGACACCAACACACAACAACATGGAGGTAAAAAATATGAAGATCCTTAACGCTGAAGAGTTCGCCGCAAAGGTCATGGAGAACGGCACCGAGGTGGAGCCTGACGAATACAAGACCATGGACTGGCAGCAGTGGGAGCCAGACGAAACCGTCTGGACGATTTACGCCCACATCGGCTGCGATGGTGAGGTTTTGCACTGCCGTGATCACGCAACGGATACGTTTACAGCAGACATGCACTTGACCAATGAGCAGTCCGAAGCGCTCATGAGCGGCGAACTGGACGACATGGAGAAGGACGTCATCATCAGCGACATCTACCCCCAGTACGTCGAGACGCTCAAAGAGAACGAAGAGTGGATTGACCTGTAAATAAAAAAATCCCCTGCCGGATGCTCGCAACATCTGGCAGGGGATAGCGGCAAATGCTTTTGTGGGGAAAATGCATGAATTGTATGACATTATGAATAAGACTGTAGTCCAGATGGCTGACTTAACATCCACAATGCGTGCTCATGCACAAAAAATTCAGCAAAAAAATGAGTAGCAGGAATCATGGTGTACGGCTAAAGATGAGTTGACGGTACTGATATATTGTGAAAGGGGAGAAGATATGTCATGGATTTATGTTGATTTTGAAGGGATGAACTATATTAATGCTGGTTTTTCTACAGCGATTTCCCAAATGTGTGTACTAAAGTCCAAATATCAAAGAATTGTTGAAGGATGTGATGCCGAGTTATTGTATGAAACCGAGGTTAGTGTTGCTATAGAGCAGATTTCAAGAGCATTAGGAAAACATATAGAAGCATTGAAACAATTGCAAAAGGGGATGACCTACGCATATAATTGTTATTTTGCATTAGAGGCTAAAAGGGTTGCTTATCAAATTGAGCATACAAAAAATGGGAAAAGATTAGATGTACAATCAAGTGATAAATATAAATATCTGGAATCTTTTTG
>ERZ832317.844-NODE-844-length-41787-cov-4.454016_pt1 | contig 41787 bp, 71 predicted proteins | sample MGYA00519695_ERZ832317 | MGnify/ENA primary metagenome ERZ832317 (study PRJEB31850, sample SAMEA3708726) | human gut metagenome | biome: human gut; feature: human-associated habitat; material: faeces | place: China | collected 2014 ...
ATACGGGATCATACTAGCCCTCCTCAAATCGCTCTGGCAGTCTCAGCCACGGCCCCGGCCAGGGCTACGCCGGCGACCATTGCGGCGTACCCTGTGTGTATCGCCCCGGTCCCGCCCAGGATTGCCGCGGCTCCGGCCAGCATCGCCGTTCCCGTCGCCACAATCACGCTCTCCCGGCTGGGACCTGCCCAGGTTGGGGCCGTCCTGGTAGGGCGGCGGTTGGCTTTGCAGGCCATACTCACCGCCTGGTCCATTTCCATTTCATACCGCCGGTCACTCTGGCGGCGGCTGATCCGCTCTTGCATTGCCCGGATTTCCTCCGGGGTTGCGTCCTTGATGCTCATGTTATCCAATCCTTTCCACTTTTCTTGCTGGCGGGGGGCGGAGTTGAACCGTCCATCCCGGGGTGTGAAAGCCCCGGCATCAACCGTGCCCGCCATATGGCCCGGGATGACCCGCCCGGTCGGGGCCGTCTTTCCGGCTGCCAAATTAGGAGGTATTCCGATAGGGGAGGGCGGACTTGAACCGCCCTTCCATAGGGAGAAGAGATGTAAGAACCCTACTCGCCGTGCTGGCCCCCCGTATCTACTGATTTACGCACCCTCTGGCGAAGGACTTGATCTCCTTTTCGGAGTAGCCCAGGAATAGGAGAACTGTAGAGATGTCTGGTTTTAAGAAATCAACCAGCTTTTGTATGGTGGTAACGCTCATTTTGGTATCACCAGCTTCGTTTTTTCGAAGCGTAGTGGCGTTAATACCAATTTCTCGTCCAAGGGCCTCCATGGAATCAATATCGATGTCACAGCGGCGCATCTTGATCTCCTTCCAAAAGGCTTCTTTTGCCTTTATTCGGTCACACTCGGCGTACTTTTCCGCTAATTGCCTGATTCTCGGCATTGTCTCCAGCTCCTTTCTGTTTTTTGCCCTGCCATCATCAGCGCCGGGCGGGCGGTCCCGGCGGACGGCCCGGAGGCCGTTTCGGCTTTACATTCTTTCGGTATCAAAAAACCGTAGCGTAATTTCTTTCTTATCGTACTTTCCCCAGCGCATTTCTTCACACAGCATTTTCAAATAGCCATGGGCGGTTCTCAAATCAAAAGATTTTGGGTCGCCAGACCAAACGCTTGTGAATTCGCTGGCATCGTGCAGGTTGCTCTGAATCGCTCGTTTCTGGGAAACGTAATTTTCGTTTGCTTCAAATCGTTGCAGATACCGAACGCCATCCCGGATAATCTCAACTTTTTTCATATCAATTTCCTTTCTTTCATCGGGCGGGTTGCCCCGCCCGGTGTGTTACTGGTTTACCCGGATGGTGTAGGCGGGAACTCCGTGGGGGAATCCGTATCCGCAAGCCGTATCGTTCCGGTTAGCGGCGTTCATTGCGTCCACCGCATTGCTGGCCTGTTTCAGGCTCTTCCAGCTTTCAATCTTGGCTTCGCAGCCATCGGGGAACTCTGCCCAGATCTCAAAACGCTTCATAGTGTGATCCTCCTAAAATGTTGTCTAATTCCTTGAATTTTTGTTGGGTATGTGCTATATTGTAGGTGGTTTATTACTATGGTCATATTATACACACTAATTTAGTGATTGTCAAGCACTAAATCACTATTTTCGTGAAAAAATTTCAGGAGGTGAATCCAATGAATTTTTCAGAACGTCTACTTGATCTCATGAAAGAAAAAGGGGTTAAGTGGAAGATGGTCAGTGGAGATTTGCAAATTGGAATCAACCAGAAACGATACTGGGAGACGCACGACAATCTTCCGGATGGTGACACGTTAAAAAAACTTGCTGACTATTTTGGTGTTTCTATCCCATATTTGATTGGCGATACTGATGATAGAGGCGCAAAAAAAGCCCCTACGCCCGGAACGAACGTAGAGGCTATGTATATTGCCGAACTGGCTAACAGTTTGCCGGATCAGAAGAGAAAGAGAGCGGTTGCTTATCTCCTTGAGCTTCAGAAAGAAGCTGATTCAGAAAAGTGACAAATTTTTCCTGTTTCTCCTCCGGTAAATCCATGTAGATGGCCGCAATTTGTTCGGTTGTCATAGCGTTTTCTTCCTTTCGCAAATAAATTTATAGATTAGGGATGTGTTGCCGATGCCTAAGTGTAGTAGGTGTGGACGCAAAGGATTTTTTCTAAAACTTGAAAATGGCTTATGTAGTAACTGCGTAGCTATAACCAAAACGGAAACTGAGATCAAAGAACTTTCGGAAAAGAAAGATATTCTTCAAGGCGAACTGGATAGGATTTCTGAAAAGCTCTCCGATAGTGAAGCGACATACAGAAAGTTGGCCGAAGAAGCCAGACAAGACGGAGCCAAACAAGCGGAAAAGGAAATGGCCGATAAAATTGCAGAATCAAAGAGGATTTTGCAAGAAAATCTTTCCCAGGCAACAGCAGCGGAATCAAGGCAGCTGATTGCAATGGAAGCAGAACGGAAGTCTGAAAAGAGTGTTGCGTCAGCAGATAAGAAAATTCGCAAATTCAAGGAGCTGCTTTCTTCCGTTCAAAATGCCATTGATATGTCTGCTACGGATTATCCAGAGTCTCCGGAAGAAATCTCTAGGCTGCTGTCGGAATTGGACGATTTGCTGTCTCCTTCCGTAAAGGTTGAATTGCAATGCCTTGGTATGCGGGACCTTCGCAAGCGGTACAAAGAAAACGAAAAGCTGATACTGGAAGTTCTTGATAAGTACAAGGCACGCTACACCACCAAGGCCAACTCCGCAATCTACGCACTCACTACCATAGCCGCAATTTCAGAATTGCAGAATGTCCTTGCTAATCTGAAGTTTGGAAATCTGGAAAAGTCTGTGGATCAGATGAAAGAGTTTATGCAGAAATTCTACTTGATTGCCGCTGATGGAAACCAGAGCATTGCGCCCACCATGCGTAAATTTATCGGTGAGTTGGAATATCTTTTTGGGCAATCTATCCATATCGAATATGAGTATTATGTCCAAAAGGAACGGGCCAAAGAAGAGCAGCGGGCAATCCGAGAGCAGATGCGCCAGGAAGCAGAAGAACGCAGGGCTTTGGAGGCAGAGCGTAAGAAGGTAGAGAAGGAAGAAGCTAAGTACACCGATCAGATAAACCAGGTGCAGGAGCAATTACACGCCACCTCTGATGTGGAAAAGATTACACAGCTGGAAGCCAGATTGAAAGAGCTTCAAGCTCAGAAGGCACAGGTAGAGGAAGAGAAGGAACAAATCATCACATTGCAGAATGGTAAGGCAGGCAATGTGTATGTGATCAGCAACTTGGGAGCATTCGGCGATGATGTGTTCAAAATTGGAATGACACGCCGTGCGGAGCCGCAGGACCGTGTGGATGAATTGGGTAGCGCAAGCGTTCCGTTCCCATTTGATGTTCATAGCTTCATATTCTCGGATGATGCCGTCGGGCTTGAAAACAAGATTCATAAAATACTCAATGATCGCCGTGTCAACAAGGTAAATCTTCGGAAAGAATTCTTCCGAATTTCCATTGATGAGTTGGAGCAGCTGGTAACGGAACTAGAGCCTACCGCAGAATTCCGGCGGACAATGGTTGCAGAGCAATACCGGCAAAGTCAGTCTATCACCGTGGTATCCGAAAATCCGGAGGACGGTATGGATGAGGAAGATGATTGAATAACTAAGTTGATGGTACTGTTGTTAGCCGGTATGAGATTATGCTTGATGGCAGGAAGGCCGTGGAACAGAATCAATTGGCTGGAATGGCTGCCGCTTGGAACTGTCTAAGGGATTTTCTTCAAACAATCTTCCCTTTTCTTCCGCTGTAAGCATTTCCGTTTCCCGTTCCCACGCCGGAGGCTTGTTAAGCCCTGTAAACTCAAAATCCTTGCACTTTAAATCTTTCCCGCAGCCGAGCAGATAGATAGCGGTGGAGCCGGGATTGTAGAGCCATGCGCAGTGCTTGCAATTGTAGCACGCAACGCTTTTGCACTTGGGGAGATCGGTAGCGTCCATAAGAGCGATTCTCTTTTTGTGGTGAGCAAGCTGCCTTTTCAGATCTTCTTCCTCTTTTTCCCACCGGCGAAAACAAAGGCTCCATCCAATAGAGCAGACGATCAGTACAGCGGATTGAATTACAATGATTAGGTTTGCGTCCATTTTATTTGCTCCTTTCAAATCGGCTATCGCCGTAAATTATAGCTTCTTATTTGATTTAATTCTAGCACAAACTTTCGCATTTCACAACGTTTCATTTCGGTGATTATATTCGAACTTCTGTTTGAATATAGTTATAATATCTAAGCTGTCCGATAAATAGGACAGACAGAAAAGGAAGGGAAGAAAAATGAAAAGATTTTTTGCGCTGATCCTGTGCCTGTGTATGGTGCTGGCTGGATGTGGTGGGGCGGCACCGGCGGAGACAACAGAGGCCCCCACAACGGAAACCACACAACCGCCTATTTCCATTGAGGAATATAGTCAGATGGTATCTGATTCTGCTGCCAAAATTGAAAAGGCAGCTCTTGGCGTTGGTAACCTTGCTCTTTATCAAGTTAAGTTTATGACAAATCTCAGCAAGATTTCCGGAAATACGAATGTTCCGGATGACCTACTGGAAAAGTCATTGGCATGGATTGAGAAGAATAGCGATTACACAAAAGATTCGATGGACGCAGATTTTAAGGAAAACAGCGCAGATTATAAAGCCATTATGACGGTAAAAGCGCCGGAAGAGGCTGCAAAAATAGAAGAACTCTATGATACTTATTTCACGGCATATTTGAACCTTTACAATCTGGCTATGCACCCATCCTCCGCAGACGCTCTTGCAACAGATGGGAACGAGTATATCAAAACAATTTCCACTGTAAAAAGCCAACTGGATATTTTACTGTCTGAATAAAACCTGATACATAAATACGCCCGGCCCCCAGTGCCACCGAGGGGCCGGGCTGCCACCGGATCAATTTCCATCCCTTGCCGGTAAGCACTTTTATGGTACGCAACCATTGCGTATCCGTAAAGGTGCAAATTAGTAATATAAGCACTATGAGAGAAATATCATGTTTTGTCTCGGAAACATAAGGACATCATAATAAAAATCATGGAAGAAATTAAAATAATACAACAAATATCGACAATTTGCGACAATCTGCCAGCAAAAATGAAAAAGGCCAAAGAAGACCAGCACAAAACCAACCAGCAAATCATTGACAGCACCGGCCTGAGCGAATCCACTGTGAAGAAATTTTTCTCCGGGCACTTGACCGGCCCCAGCATTTATGATGTGACCGCTATAGCCATAGCCCTTGGCCTATCCTTAGATGAGCTTATGGAGTTGGCCCCGCCGCAGGAGGACCAAACCGCAGAATTGGAACGTCTGCGCTTGGAGCTGGCCCACAAAGAGGAGCTGCTGGAAGAAAAGGATCATGCGATAAGCCGGCTGCTGGATAGGAGCCGCATCCAGGAGGAGGGAGTCGCTCTCCGAAATACCCAGATTATACAAAAAGATAAGATCATAGCCCAAAAGGATGCGGATATCAAAGCGGTGCGCAAGGCGGATCGGCCCCTTATTTTTGGGCTATGCGGCTTGTGCATACTGTTTACCATCGTCTGGGCTATCTATGTTGTCCTGGATGCCCGCAATCCAGATCAGGGATTGATACGGGCAGGTGGAGAAATCTCCGCCATTATCTGGCTGGGTGCTGTCTGCGTTGTGGTGTTGCTGGTGGTGCTCCTGCGCATTACGGTTAATCAGGCCAAGAGGTAGAAAAATGGGAAGAAAAAAGAAAGCGCCGGATATCCGCCTGCCCAAGATTGAGCAGCTTCCTTCCGGGGCGTGGCACACCAGGGTGCTGGTGGATGGCCGCCGGGTATCCATCACAAAGGATAGCTATGAAGAATGCGTTGCGGAGTACCTGGCCGTGAAAAGCGGCGTGATGGAATCCAAGAGCCAGGGAGGGCAGAACCGGGTGACACTGGGGGAGGCGGTGGACGCTTACATAGACAGCACCAGGGACCTGGTGCGCCGTGGGAGGCGGTCCCCATCCACGGTGTACGTCTATATCCGCTATCGGAATAACACCTTCCAAGCTGCTATGCGATACAACGTGTACACTACACCAGATCAACGTTGGCAGCAGGCTATTGATGAGGAAAAGAAGCTGGGACGATCATCCAAGTACATCAAAAACGCCTGGGGCCTCATGTCGGCGGCTATCAAAAAAGAAACAGGCAGGCAGCCGGAAGTGGTGCTTTTCGAAAAAGAAGAGAATGAGCGTCCCTTCCTGGAGCCGGAACAGATTGATATCTTTGTGGAAGCTGTAAAGGGGCAGCCAATCGAGATCCCGGCGCTGCTGTGCTTGTCGAGTCTCCGCCGCTCTGAGATGCTGGGCCTTACCTGGAAGAATGTAGACTTTGCCAACCGTGCAATCTATGTCCGTGGCGCTAAAGTGAGGGGAGAGGACGGGCTGAATCTAAAGCCACAGAACAAAACCAAAAAATCCCGCCGCCCAGTGCCTATGATCCCACCACTCTACGATGCGCTTATGGCAGCCCCAAAGGATTCAGAATTTGTTGTCAACGCCGCCACGTGTACACTGTTTAAGCACATCAACAAGCTATGCCAAGAAAACGGCCTCCCGGAAGTTGGTATGCACGGTCTGCGCCATAGCTTCGCCTCGCTGGCCTACCATATGGGCATCCCGGAGATGATGGCGGCGGAGATCGGCGGGTGGAAAGATTTGGGGACTATGCACAAAATATATACCCATTTGGCGGAACAGGATATTGCCAAACGTTCCCGTGAATTCACGGACTACTTTGCCCCGGAGGCCATTAAAAACCGCCAAATTGGCAATGCAAATGGAAACGAAAAATAAAACACTCTAGTGCAATGCTTGCTTATCGCATTTATAGTGTGGGTTCGAATCCCACTCTCTCCGCCATAACAAAAGGCCCACTTATCAGATTAAGCGGGCATTTTGTTTTGCTTTATTCATAATTCTACGGTGATTGAGCATAATTATAGTGGAAAATATTTCCACTTACCGGAATAAATTTCTGTGTACGGGAATTTATTCCGGTCTGTTTTGGCAACGCTATTGGCAATGGAAAAGCCAGCCTTTTGAGGGCTGGCGTAATCAGTTGCTAAAAGAAATCAGCCCAATAGCTTCTTGTAAAAGAAGACTGGTGTACGGCGGGCACTCTCTGGAGCCACTGCACCAGTTTTCCACGGTGCGACGTGGGATATTGTAGAGCCTGGCAAATTTTGCTTGGCTCAAGCCGGTGTAGTTTACGATATCCCGGAAGGGGCGTGTGAATGCAGTGTAGGCGTTCCGACGATCTACACTGCCACGGAAACCGTCGGTCTCTGCGTAGTATGCAGGCAGGTCGCTGATGGTTTCTAGTTCGGCAATCAGCTGTGAAAAGTATTCTCTTGTCATTTTTTGGCTTCCCCTCTTTTTACGGGTTTTGCGGATGAGCTGGAGCGGTGCTCATTGTGGTGCCTCCTTATCTGCGGTAAAGCTCATAGGTTGCTGCATCCTTGGAGATTTTAAAGTGGTACTCGCCACAGCTGGGGCTGAGATCATCGTCCTCCAGGTTTACCGGCACGATCCAGGCGGCGGAATCCGGATCATACCATGCATCGGACTCAAACACATCGGCGGCCATGCCGGCAAAATCTACGATGCAGATGCTCCGGACGGTGACGATGGCATAGGAGAGGGGGACGCTGGGCTGGGAGTCAAAAGCACCGGGGAAGGTGTAGCATTCGCTAAACAGGCTCCAATCCACCTCACCCGTCTCCTCATCGGTGGCCTCCTCCGGGAGCATATCCCGGAGGACGACTCCGGCCATGATCCGGCGGCCCAGGCGCTCACCGGAAGTAAGCTGGTGCCACTTATAGCTTGCGGCGGCGTTGGCCTCCTCCGCCGTGGTGTATACCTCCTGGTAGATGTCCCCGTCGGTGCCAGGGGCGGGCATATCGATAACGACATAACGGTTATCCATGGTGGTGCCCTCCTTTTGCAAAACCTCCGTCCGAGCCGAACACGCCCTTCCCATCGATAATTCTCACCTTGCGGGAGATAGGCTCATCAGAAGAGTTGTAGGTAAAAAATGTGATGGACGAGTAGCCCGGGAAACAACTTGCATAGAGTAATCTCCCACGGCCATCGAACAGACGGTATTCGTCGTCCATGCACTCACGGAATTTAAATGAATCCGGGAATTCCACCTCAAGGGCGTCCCACACAAGATCCTGAAACTGAGACTCAACATTCTCAGAATCTTCTGGGCGATAAATCACTACTTTGTTACTGATGTTGCCGAAACCGCTGCTTACTACTGCTACATAAGCTTTCATAAAAATTCCTCCTATTGACTTTCGGCTGTCGCCGTGATAAACTGTAAAGGTCTCCCGAATGGGAGTGGATTGAAATGCTGAAAAGCTCGGAAATATCAGCTGAAGTTGATGTTCCAGGAGAGGCCCGCCGGTTTCGGCGGGCTTTTTCTCATTTCTCCTCTCTGAGCGATACGCAAAAGGCCCAATCCTCTTTGGTTGGAGGAACTGCCGGGTTGGGGGACGAGATAGAGCTGCCTCTTGCGATGAGCTGGCCCTTGTACCAGTACTCATTGAGTCCGGGGCACTGCTTGACGATTTTCCCGTATTTGCTGTGATATTCTGCGTACATGGTTATTCCTCCTCGTCCTCGTCCGGCTCTTCTTCGTCCATTGCCTGGCACACATCAAACCAGGGGCAGAGGCGGCAAGGGAGTTCCTTGTGTTCGGCGTCCTGGATGATCTGGATGTCGGTCTGGCCCTCATAGAGGTCGCACTCATCATTAACCAGCTGGGCAACCTTGCGGATGTTGTCGGGGGTGGTATCCAAGTCCTGCCCGTCAATGCTGATTCCATCAACCCGGCCCTCGTTGATTGCCAGGACCACCCGGCCATTGAGGTAAGATTCGGGGCGGCACCACTCTAGGTTTTCGTTGGACTCTCTCATTGTGTCACGGCAAGTTTTCATTTTTGTGATCTCCTTTTTGTTTGTTGGGGTATCTCCCTTAAGTGTCTTCATTATACCACTCATTGGGTGGATTGTCAATAGGCAAATCGCAAAAATTTACAAATAATTCCCCGGGAAACGAATCTTTCCCGGGGAATATTGCAAGTATACTTTATTCTCTTAGCCGCCGCAGGATAGCGGCATACTCTTTGGGATACATTGCCTGGATGCAATCCATGTGTTCATCCAGCACGTCCAGAAGCCGGGAAATCCCGGCTTTTCTGGCCGTCTGGACAAACTCGCTTCCGCCGGTGTCTACCGGTTCTTGGGACATGGAATACATCTGTACAGGGGCAGGATCAGCAGAGCGGGGAGCATCCGGGAATAGGTGATCCAGGATGGTATAGCAAGAGGCCATCAGCTGGCAGGTGGAGGCCGTGGGCCGCCGTACCGCTTTGCACTCTTCTATGGTTTCCAGCAAATCCCGCTCTGTAAGCATCCTTTATTCCTCCATGCACCGGAGGGCCTTATCTAAAGCCTCCCGGGTTCTGCTGTCCGGCGCATCATCCATCATGCGCCGCAGCTTGTCGGCAATATCTTCCTTGGCATCGGCCCGGCTGTAGCGGCCCATGCTGTCCCGCTTCCGGCCCCGGTAGCTTACACTATCCCGGTATCCGGGCCGTTCGCCGTAGTTTCCCATTGCGTACCAGTCTCCGGCGTTGCTGTACCCTTCACCCATCATCACCTTGTCCAGGTTTTTAATTGTGTGGGCCAGTTTGTCCACGGTATCGAGAGCGCCGGCGGACAGTTCGCCCTTTCCGGCGATTTCGTCCAGCTCCCGGCACAGGGTATCCCGCAAATCTTCCAAATGCTTCATTTTGTTCACCTCCCGTTTTTTTACGCCACACGCTCAATCATCAGATTGGCGTTGGCAACATCAATGGCCTGGGCGGAGATGTTCCGCACGGACAGCGCTACGCAGCAGCCACGTGGCACATCCACAAAGGCGGAAGTCGCCACGTTAAAAGCTTCCCCAGCGGCGGCGGGGGTGACCGTTGCCGTAGTGGTAGGCAGTGCCTCCCCGCCCAGGGCCAGGGCCACACTGATAGCTCCAGCGGTTCCGCCGGTGGGAACGGAGATGTTGCCCACAAACAGCACCCGATACCGGGCCAGGGTGGAGCAGCCGTTACAAATACCCCGCAGGGTAACCAGGCCAGCCCCATCACGGTGAACAACATACCCCCGGTTACATTTAACCGGTGTATCGGTAAATAGCACATTTTGCCCAGCCGGAACTGCCTGGACAGCGTTTGCAGTAAGTTCAACCGCCATGATCCGCCCTCCTTACGCCACGTTTCCGCAGCCGCAGCCGTAGCCGTTACCGCAGCAGTTGGGATTCGGCACGACATAAGCCGGTCTGGCAGGGGGGTTGTAGTAGGCGAACTGTTCGGCGACATAGCCCTTCAGAACCTGGTTCTGGTTGCTCTGACTTGCGGCCAATTGTGCCATAAACAGCTGCTGATTCTGGTCGGCGATTTTCTGATCCTTCGCCGCCAGCTCCTGGGCGGTAAGCCGCTGGTCGATGGAGCGGAAACCGCAGTTCATGGCATCGATGATGTCACGGGTGGTGTTTTGGATGGTGTTCCGGGTGTCACAGCTCTGGGTCGCCAGATTGTAGTTCACGCCCTGGACCGCCTCCCGGTTCTCGCAGCAGCACTGCTGCTGGGCCATCTGCATCTGGAAAAGCTGCTGCATCAAAGCCGCCTGCTGGTTGCACCGGGAAAGCTCCGCCGCCTGGAAACCGTTGCTCATGTTCTGGTTCACGCTTGCAAACCCATTGAGCATTCCGGTATTCATAGCGTAAAAGCCGTCGCAAACGCCATTGTTCACGCTGTCGATTTTCCGCTCAATGTTGGAAAAGTCGGAAGCCAGCACATAGCCGTCCACAGCACCAGCGCCAGCACCACGGCCACCAAAGCCACCGCCCCAGCCGTTGCCGCCCCAGCCGAACAGGACAGCGAAGAGAACGATCCAGATGAACCATTCGCCGCCCCAGCCCATGCCGTTGCCATATCCGTTGGCACCTTCGGTGCACGCTCGGACATCAGCAGGGCCCATTTCGTTGGAAATTGCCATTTTGTTTTCCTCCTGTAAAAAAGATATTTATAACAGCGGTTTACCGCCTGTTACCAAAACCAAACATTCCCCGGAATTGATCAAACTGCCCCTGCATCTGCTGTGCCATCTGCTGGGCCTGGTTTAGCTGCTGCTGATTCACCCGGCCACTCTGCACCAGCTGGTTAAGCATTTGCTGAGGGTCTTGGCCTCTCATCTGCTGCATAAACTGCGGGAATTGGGAGATCATCTGCATAGGATTAGGCATCATTGTTCTGTCCCTCCATCATTTTTTTGAGCTTTTCTTCTACCGCAGAAAGCCGCTGCTCAAACCCTGCGGCGACTGCCTCAGACCCCGCCGAAGCGTCTCGGATTTTGTATTCGTAGGCCACCAACGGCATAGGCCGCCCATTCATGTCGGCCCTTTTTTCGTAAAATACCGGCTTGTTGCTGTCCCATAGCCGGACAAAGCCATTTGCCGCAACCAAAAACGCTTCTGCCGCAGACTCAGATGCTACCCAGATGCGGTCATCCTGCGTTGCCTGTGCGGCTTGTACCGGCGCTGTAGGTTGCTGTATAGGCATCTGCATTGGTTGGCTATAGCCGCCTGGTGCCCCCTGAAAATAGCTCTGCGCCCCGTAGGGTGCGCTGTAAGGATATGGATATGCCATTATTCACGCCTCCAAAAATAGATTGGGTTTTCGTCCATGGAGTTCCATGCATCGTATAATACGCCGTCCTCCACGGTCACAACGTGGTTTTTCAGGGCCACGATGTAGGTCCCCGCCGGGTGTTCCCGGATAAAGTCCCCAACGGTATAGCAGTCCGGGCATTCTTCTGGGATCGCCGCCCGTCGGAATCCGTGCTTCCGGAGTACAGCGCCCCACACGTTGTTTGCGCTTGGCAAGTCGCACTGCTCCAGGCCCTCGTTGACTAACTCGATGTAGGATTGATACCAGTCAATTCCCAACGCCTTGGCTACGGCCCGGACAGCGCAATCTCCCACTTTGGCAGCCCGTGGGTTTGGATTATATGGCCTGTACGCTCCCATAGGCATCGCCCCTTTCTGCCCATAGAATAACAAAAAAATCGGTAGGAAAACGCTCATTTTCCTACCGATTTGCAATCATATAGTTGTCAAAAAGCTGTCAAAAGTCGATGTTGCGTGGGAGTATATAGCTATACTCCTGCACCATCTCATAGGTTTTTCGCAGCTTTTTGATATGGCGATCTAACGTGGCAAGGGACATGCCGTAAGCGTGGCACTGCTGTACACGGCTCCATCCGGCGGCCCGGGTACGGATGATGTTTTCTTCCAACGGCGATAAGAGCGCCAAAGAACAAAATTCATCCAAAATCACCCGGTTCCACGGGACTTTATCCACTTACCGCATCAGTCCTCCTTGGGGAAATTATAGCCCTGCGCCTGTTTGCTGTCAGAGATGCCGGCGGTGGTAGGGTCGTTGACCACGCCAAGTACAACCAGAACGCCGAATGCGGCGTTGACCACGGCGATCAGCTTATTGCCGATGTCGCCCAGGTCCAGGGTATAGCCGAATACAGCGGCCACGGTCTGGATCAGCAGCAGAACAGCGGGGATAACCGCCATCCAGAAGTTTTTGTTTCGGAATCGTACAATCCAGTTAATCATTTTGTTTTCCTCCTTATTCTTCCACAATTTTCCGATTTGTGGATTTGATGTAGAAGTCCTCGTAGAGTTCCTGTTTGTCTCCGTTGTATGTGTATTCCACATACACACCATCACCGGAAACGGTAGTCGAAAGCAACGCTTTGTAGTTCTGCAACGTTTTACACGCCCAAACCACAAATACATTGCTGAGGTCGATTTGCGTGGATTCTCCCGTTGTGGAATTGTAATGCTCCACGAGCTTTCGCTTGCACACGCTCTGAAAGTGATCCATTCCTGTGATAATCATTTTTGTTCCCTCCTTAAATTAGTCCGGCTTATGGAAATCTTCCAAATCCGCCAGCCGGTGGTTGATGACTTTGATCTGCTCCTCCACAACGGGCATCCGCTTGGCGAAGTTGTTGTGAGCGCGGACCTCCCTGGTAAGCTCTTTGATCCGCTCCTCCATCACGGCGGTGGCTTTGCTGTTTGCGATCAGCACCCCCACCAGGGAGATCCCGCCGCCGATGACGGCGGAAATCAGTGAAATAATAGCGTTGGACAAATGTAAATCCTCCTGTTTCTTAGCCGTTCCACCGGCTGTATACTCCATCATCCTCGTGGATTCCCCAGTCGTAAAGCCCCAGGCCGCCCCGTCCGGGGATTTTCTCTGCGTGGACCTCCTGGGCAATGGCATAGAGTTTTGCCGGGGAGATGTTTCCGCTCAGATCCACAGCGTGGCCCGTGCGGTGGTTGGAGTTTTTCACGCCGCCTTGGATAGCGTTCCAGCGGTCACAGCGCAGGCCGGAGTTTACCCGCAGGGGCACACCGGCCCGCCGACGAATCTCATCGGCACAGCGTACCGTGTCCTCGGACATTTCCGCCGGGAAACCGTTGCAGTATCTCCCGCCGCACTTGCACCGGAATTCCTCCCGGGTGAAAAACTCGATCTCGTCCCAAAAGGTGCCAGTCTTGCCGGGGGGCTTGCTGGAGGTCTCCTGGGGCTTATACACCCGCCCGGCGGCCACAGCGTCCAGCAGCTTGGCCTCGGTAAGAGGGCCGGGGATGCCGTCCGCCGTCAGCCCTTCCGCCGCCTGAAATGCCCTCACAGCATCCTCCGTGTTGGGGCCGTCCATCCCATCAATTGGGCCGGGGTCGTATCCCAGGTAGTCCAACAGGTTTTGGATTTGTCGTGTGGTCATCCAATCACCACCCCATACTTCGCCAGAATGGCAATAATATCATCCGTGAGGACTTTTTTCAGCTGGCCGGGCGGTAGCTTGGCGATAGCTGCCGCAACGGTGCGCATATCCTGCTCCCCATCTTCAGCGGCACGAATCTCTACCAGCCGCTTCTTTGCGCCATTACTCCACTTCTTCATCGGGCTTCACCTCCAAGATGGTCAGCGCATTTTTCATGTCCGCACCCTCTGCTTGCATTTCTGCAATCTTTGCGAGGATCCTCTGCTTTCGTTCCTCAATGGTCATCACGTCACCCCCAGCGCAGTCTCAATCTCGGACAGGGCAGCTTCATACTCAGCGTTCTGCCCTTCAAGTTCGCCAATTGTGTATTGATTTGCAATTTCAGAAGCAGGAATGAACGCCTGAACAAACTCAGCGCCGTTATTGTTGAAATACTTATAGCATTCGATTGCCCTTGTCGGCATCCCATCGAATGCCGTTGTTTCGGCAGCGACTCTTCCTTCGGCGGCGGTAGTGTATACATGATTTTCTTTGTCAAGATAAATTGTCATGCAATATCCTCCCCTACGGTAAACACGCCAGAACCAGCATTTGTCAGAAATACCTCTCTGATACGGTCCCAAAGCCCAGCAACATTATCAGAATTTCTATAGCATGGCACTAGGTCGGAAATCAGTTCGTCATTGGCGTCATAGAATTTAAGACTAAATAGCTGGTATTTACATCTTTTCGAAGAAGCAGATCCCGCATTATTTTGTACAAATACGAACATTTCCAAGTCGCCAAGATTCGCCATATTACTAGCTGTAGGAACAACCGTTTCTGAAGTCCCATCGGGCAATGTAACCGTGTTTAAGTGTTTCTTTATTTGTTGCCGAACCAAACGTTTAAGAGTACCTTTTAAACTAACAGACACAGAATACCCTAATTTTAATGAACCACCGCCATACGTACCCATTGTATACATGTTATAATCGTTTTTTCTTGCGCCAAAGAAAGTACCAGTATCTGCGCTTGCGCTACCCTCCAAGCTAGATTGCATTATATAGTCCACCTCGAAACCATATAGATGCGTAAACCCAGTAAGGCCCGATTTAATATACTGCGTGCCGGTTCCTTGAATGTATTCAACGGCGGTATACTCCGCTGGAGTCAATTTTGTAGCAAACCGTTTCCACGCACTGTTGATGTATGCCCAAGCATCAACACTATCCCATTTCCCGCCTGTGTACAGCATCCCACCTGCCAAATGCAGCAGCACCGCATTTTTCTTGCCCACATTGATTTCCACGCCGCGGTCCGCCGTCTTTAGCCACACAAGGCCATCTGTGCCGGTCTGAGGCTGTGTCGGGCTGAGTACGTATCCGGTAATGGCTGTGGCAGTATTCACCCATATGGTGTTCTCCCGTGGGTTCGTGGGCTGTGTGGTGCCGCCCACAACTTTAAGGTTTAGCCCGCCGCCACCACCACGGGCGTTTGTTGGTCCGATCATGTTTATCAGCTCCTTTATAGTATCACGATGCTCTTCACTGTGACTGTCCCGTCCGGGATATCGTCAGCCCACACCGTCACGGTCCCGGCCCCGGTCTGCGCCGTGGGATAGAAATAATCCACGTCCTCGTCCGCAAAAGTGATAATGGGCACATGATCCGCCGTCACGCCGGGAAGGGAGATGGAGGCGGCATAGCGGTAGCCGTCCTCCGTGGCTTCCTCCTTCCAGGCAGACACCGGGATTTGCTTTGGACCGTATTTCTTCGCCCCGGAAGCGCTGGAGGACAGCTTGTCCACGGTATTCTGGAGGGATTTCATTTTGCCGATCAATGCATTTAGAAATCCGGTTGACAGCGTTACCATGGCTTACCTCCTTTTTACGTGCCCCACATGGTGTTAAAATCGGTCTCCGTCAGCACGGTGATGTCGGTGGATTTCAAATATCCAGACAGGTCCACATCGGTGTTGCCGATTTTCTCATACGCCTTTTTCTCGGTAACCCATACATATTCATCGTATGCATCACCGCTTCCGTGGCTGTGGGCTACCAGATAGATAACGCCCTTCGTTCCGGTGGTAGGCAAAGACTCCACGACTTTCAGGTCAATTCCGGTAACCCCAGAAAGAGCGCTCTGGATTGCCGACTGCACCTGAGCGGATGTCTGGTAGCCCTTGCCTCCAATCAGGCTATTAACCTGGGCGGCGGTCTGGTAACCATAGCCCTCCACAGTGGTCTTCACGTTGGCGGCGGTCTGATAGCCCTTGTCGGTCACGGCCTTCTCCACCTGAGCGGCAGTCTGGTAGCCGTAGCCCTCGATTTTGGTTGCGATTTGGGGATCTGTGGGAATGGTAAGATCTACGTTCCTGGAGCTGTCTACGGTCTGAGTGGTGCCATTCACCTTGATACCAACGATGGTGTTTTTCTCCGCTCCTACCTTTTTCAGATCCGCTACGCCGGAAACAGCGCCGTCATAGCTGGTTTTCAGGGCGGTGGTCAGGTCGTTGGTGGAAAGCCCCTTGCCGGCTACCTTGTCCACTTTGTCCCCAAGCAGCGTCTTGACTTTTGCAATCAGGGCAGCGCCCCATTCTTTGCTTAGTACATTACTAGCCATTCATTTTCCTCCTTAGTTGTTTTCCCACATTTCCGCAAAATCTCCGGCGTCCAGTGCGTTGATTGATCCCACCGGCATAGCCCCCACATCATCGGCGCTATACTGTGGCTTCTCCGGCGCCTTTGCCCACTCCGGGACCGTGGGGTCTTGCTCGTGCATATCGCCTTGGATGGTTTTCCCGTCTAATGTGGGCTTATCGCTCAACTCGTTGTAGCTCGTTGGGATATTTACGCCCCCATTGTAGCCCATGTCGAAATCAAGATTTTCTGATTCCATTGGCATATCTGTGCCGTACTCAAAAACCTCAATTTGCACCGGCATATCTACAACCATTTCCTGCTGGATCATACCGGCACCCCCTTCAACGCCCCTTCCACAGGCTCCTCATGGATTTGGGAGCGAATACATACACCGCTACCCAACCGGATAGCGCACTGTATTTTCACAACGCTGTTTTCCCGTAACCGCAGGGTTTCTTCTTGGGTCAGCCGTATGGATAGCTTGGATCCGCTTTTTGTAAGCTCCTCCAGGGATTTGCTGATATACGCCCAACCGGGGTTGGAAATGGTAATGTCGGCGGCCTGTAAAGTGGAGGCATCTACCGGGAGCGTAAAAGTGATAGTGGGTGTAGTTCCTCGCCGCATTCCATCACCCCTTCCAGCAGATGATTGTCGGGATATCCACAGCTTCCTCCGGCTGTGACCCGGCATAGATGTAGATACCGCCGTTATAGCTCTCCGCCACAGGCGCAAAGTCTGTATTTGCGGCGGCCTTTACACTGTATACCACCTCAGGAATCATTGAGGCATTCACCCCATCCAGTGCCACGGAGGCCCGGCATGGGTAACCTTCTGCCTCGTAGGTGCTGTTTTCCAAAAATGCGGATGCGGGTACGGTGGTGTTTTTAAACAGCAGCTTTTTCAGCTCAACGGCGGTCCCCCCTTGCAGGTCCTCCAACTGCTGCTGGATGGAGGATAGCAGCCCCTCAAACTGCTCCTGCATCACGCTGGTATCAATCTTCACCTGCTCCGTCACCAGGCCGCAGACGGACGGGTTCAGCCGCTCGTCTGTGATATCAGCGGCGGTGATGCTGGTAGCGCCAGCCTTGATGCTAACCCTTGCCAAGCTCAGCTGCCGCAAAGCGTCGCTGTTGGTCAGGGGAGGAGGTACGGCGGTAATGGCGGCTGTGCCCGCAAGCACCTTGATTTCCGGCAGGTCGGCATATCCGGTGGTTTTCCACTCCACAACAATCCGGTCTATCCGGTCCAGAGCGGCATCAGCGGGGGATAGGGTCAGCTTCATGGGATTCCCGCTATCCTTCTGGGTGCTGTTCCACCAAACTACGCCGTCGCCATCCGCATTGTTGATCCAGCCCACGCCGTCGGTTACGCTTACAACCATGCCACCGGAGGACTTTACAGCAGCGTTATTTTCCGCACCAAACACGCCGGAGGTCCGTCCATGCAGCCAGTGCATCACGTCCTGCGCACCCTGGTATTCGTCTTTGTTGTTTGGGAAACTCTTAATTTCCATTTCTTAAAATCACCTCGTCAATCGCCGTCAAAGTCGGCTCACCCAGCACAATGCTGGTTGTTTCGCCGTTGCTGTCCAGGTTATAGGAGTATCCAGTCACCTGGGCCTGGAAGGATACGCCAAACCGGTTAGACACGCAGGAAACCGTGTCGCCAATGTCGTACCGCACCCCAAATTCCTCCGGGTCAATGGTCACCGTGAAGCTGGTACGTTTCAGATACTTGCCCAGGGCCAACGCCGCCTGTTCCTCAGCCCGCTTCTTAACGGCTTTTCTCGGTTCGTTCTGCTCCGCAATCACAGATGTGCCGATCCACACTTCCCGCCGGTCATCACCTTCGGCAGTGCCAACCTGTGTTTTGTAGGTAATGTCGTTGTGCTTATACTCGATCCAGGCGTAGTTTTTAAAGGTCGAATCGTCCTCATTGATAACCAGGTCCGTGCAGGTGCCTTGCTCCTCCACAAAAGCAACGGCATGAATACCTTCGGTGCGGTCTATGCCCTTGAAGATTTCAAAGGTCCACCGCAGCTTTTCAGCGTCCCAAAGCATCCGCCGCCCCAGTTTCCCGTAGGAAAGGATCTCCGTCACCCGGTCCAGCAGCTGGCCACCGTTGATCACGCTCTCATCCTCGTCCTCGGTCTCCGGGTCGTCCTCCTGGAATGTCTCTGTCAGCCCCTTCACCGGGGCCAGGTCGATATGGCTCAGGCCCCGGAGATTCCGGGTGATAAGGTCGTAGGTGTCGGCCTCAATGGTGATGATTTGCCTTTTTTCTGCTACAACTCGCTTGTTCAGCAGCCAATCGGCGGTGTATCCGTTGGCTGTGATTTGCCGCTTTGTTGTGTCGCTTTTCACGTTTACCAGGATATAGGTGGTTCCCCGCTCCGTGTTGTACACGATATTTCCGGGCTTCAGGGCGGTAATAGCGTAGTCGTCCAGCGCAACAACGATGGAGATTTTACCCACATCGTTATAGTTCTCGCTCATGGTGATAGCGGTAGCGGCATACAGCCCATATCTGGTGGACAGGTCCGCAGGATAGATTTCCAGGCTCATAGCACCACTCCTGTTTTCTCAATGGCGTAGTCGATAGATACGCTCAGATTGTTTTTCCCGCTGTCCGCTTCCGGTTTGATGACGTTGTCGCCAACTCTCAGCCGGTAGAACTTGGATTTGATGTCCAAAGCACCACGGCACTCTCCATCCGCAGAGGATGTAACGTATACCCGATCATGGGTGATTTCCACCACAAGCCGCTCACCAGCTACCATGCTCTTTTTTACCAACAGGTAGTTGTTGGTCTTGGCATCAATAATTTTCGGATTGGTGACAGCGTCCAGGGCTGTGAATGTAACCGTAAACGGCACTTCCAGCTGCCCGGAATTGTGAATGGTGATAAACTGCCGTGTTACCACCTCGCCAAACCGGTAAGGCCTGCTGATATTCCAGGGGAATTTAAACCGCTTCTCTACGCCGCTCAGGGCGGCATAGGCATTCTCACCCTTCATCCAGTAGGGATATGGGGCCAGGAGCGCAAACTGGAATTTCGCCTGCCGGGGCTTGGCTTCGATGGTTGGCGTGCCGGTAGGGTGGACCTCCAGGTAGTAGTCATCACAAAAGAGCTTCCCACCCAGGTCAGGCCGGACAACCTCCATAAGCCGATCCTTTTTCTCTTGCTGGCTGTCTCCAACGATAATGCCGGAAATGGTCACCGGGCGGCTGTCCACATTGGCAGACCGGATGGTAGTCCCGGTCTGCCCGATGCCCTGAGCCTCGCTGATGGTAACGCTTACGGTATCAATGCCCACAGGCTTGCTGATGAGGTAGCCCCCATCATAGGTAAGGGTAATGGCTTCGCCGTCGTCATTTTTATAAACAAATGTTTTCAAAAGATTGTTGAGTGCCATTACAGTGCCCACCTCGCTTGCTCAAACATGGCCTGTGTTGCCGCCGCCAGCTGGATAGGAGTCTGTGGCACGGACTGGATATTCTGCACAATGGTGATCCCCTGGCTGTTGCCACGCCCCCGGCCTCTGCGCCAGTCTTCTGCCTCAGGGGCGTTCAGGATAGCTTCGCCTCGGTGTAGGATAGCGGGCATCCCGTTGTAGGGGACATAATCCAGGCCGATGGCACGGCCTCCGCCACTCATAGTCAAACTCGCTGTAACATTGATTTGGACATCTCCCAACGCTGCCTGTAAAGCGCTGGTCATTTCCGAGCCGATATTTCCCATCGTATCCATAATGCCGCCCTTGCTGCTGTCCAAACCGAAAATAAAGGAGGAAATTGTGGATGTTGCGGCCTCCATTGCCTCTCCAGACTTGTCCAGCCCTTGGATGGTTTCTGCATACTGCGTCGATATTGTTTGCATCTGTTCCGCAAACTGGCCGCCCATGTCCGTGAAATTCTCCGCGACAGCGCTTTGAGATTCCGCCATACCATCCATCAGGCCGGTCAGGTTTTCGATGATTGCCTGTCCCTCTTCGCTGGTAGCTCCGCCAACGGCTTGCAGCTGCTCCACAATAGCCGCCGCATAGGCAGAACCATCTGCGCCATATGCCTGCAAAGCGTCACCCAGGCTCCCCAGACCATTATCCGCCAGATATTGCAGATTGTCCGCATACTGGGTATTAAAATCAATCTGGGATTGCATATTGTCGGTGATTTGCTGTAGGGTAGTCGATACCTTACTTCCCGCCTGGTCAAATGGCCCAAACCAGCCCTCCACATTGGATAGTGTGGCCTCATAGGTCGCCTGGTACTGTTCCAGCAGGGCAGTAGCGGCGGTGGTGTATTGCTCGGTAGCCGCCTGCATTACATTTGCTGGCTCTGCCGCTGCTGCCGCTGCTTCCTGCTGGGCCTGATAAAATTCCTGGTACTTGGCCATTGCGGCATCATACTGGACTTGCAGTTTCTCGATCTCCGGCGTGGTGTTTGCCATAGCCTGCCCAGATTCGGCATAGGACTTTTTGGATGCTTCAAATTCCTTCTTTGCGTCTCCTAAGGCCGTGCCAAACCGGATTACAGCGTCGTGGGCTTCCTCCATTGTTTGGGTTTGGCTGTCAACCGCATCCGTTAGCTGCTTCGATGGCTCGGCCACATTCGATATACCTGTTGCAACAGAATCAACCACAAAAGCAACGCCGGAAAGCGCCCCGCCAACAACAGACCCCAGAGTTGTCACTAGGGCCTCGATAACCGGCATACACTTTTCCACGCTGTCCAGCAGCGTTCCAAACGCCGGGGCAAGCTCCTCGCCCACAGACTCTTTCAGGATGCTAAAGCGGTTTTGCAGCTTTGTTGTTTTCTCAGCAACGGTATCCGCCATTGTGGTATAGGCTGCTTGCGTTGCACCGGCGGAGTCTCCCATTGCGGCGGTGCTTGCCGCCAGGTCGTCCAAGTTGGCGTAAAGGGTATTCGCTGCCTTGGCCGCTTCCTGAGAGCTAAACATATCGCCCAGGGTAATGCCGGTTCGGTCTGCCTCATTTTGCAACACCGTCAGCACGTCCCCCAGGGACTTCCCGGAGGCCATAAGATCGGAAAACGACTGTCCGGTTTTTTCCTTCAAAACGGTGGAGGCGACAGAACCATTTTTCCCCAGCTCGTTCAGCATACCGTTCAGGTATGTGGTGGATTCCGCCGTTGCAATACCGTTTTTCGTCATCACGGCATAGGTGCCGCACAGAGCGTCCAGGTTGACGTTAAAAGACCGGGCCGTGGGGATGACCTTACCCATTGCGCTGGCCAACTCTCCAACGGTGGTTTTGCCAAGATTCTGAGTTGTGACTAGCTTGTCCGAAATACTGGTTGCGGCGCTTGCGTCCAGGCCATAGGCGTTGATTGCCGTGGTCAGCACATCCACCGCTGTTGCAGCATCCGTAAAACCGCCTTTAGCCAGTTTGATGGCGTTGTGGGTAAACTCCACAGCACTGCCCTGGTCCACAGAAGCGGAGATGGCGGAATACGTTGCCTCGGCGTAATCTTCGATGGATACGCCGGTATCAATGGCGGCCTGCTTGATATCATCAAAGTATGCCGCCATATCCGTTCCGCCGGAAAGCAGTGTTTTTACCTTGGCAAAGGAGCTTTCCGCAGAAGCGGCCATATTCACCGATTCTTTGCCAAAGTCCAAAATGGCGGTTGCCGCCTGTTTGATAAGCTGGGCCTTTGTAAACTTCGGGATCAGATCATCCAGTACACTTCCAAACTGCTGAGAAGACTGCCCCGCCTGGTCCATGGTCCCAGGAATATCCTGCATGGTAGCGTCAAAAGAATCTGCCGCCGCCTGGGCTTCCTGCAATGCCTTTTGGTTGGTATCCAGGTTCCCGGACAGCTCCGTGATTTGCTCCGCTACCTTCTGGGTCTCCGGCGCTCCTGCGCCCATGGTAAGGTATAGGTCGGCATACTTATCTTTTAGGATCGCCAGCTTGCTTTTTTGGCCTTCCATTTTGGCGGCAAGCTCAGAGGCCTTTTTCCCAAACTTTTCAAAAGCCCCACCGGCCTTTTCTGCGCCCTGGGCTACATCGTTCATGGCCTGGTCGCTGGTGCTGCTGATTTTTTTCAGTCCCGCCGATGCGTTATCCTGGATGATAACGGCAATGGCTAAATCTAAAAGGTCTATGTGCCGTCACCTCCAATTGCGGCTATGGTAGATCGTACATCCTCTACAATTTCTCCGCCGCTTCTTGTCTCATCCTGCTTTAGAGGCTCCAAAAGGTCGATATATCGATGCCCCATGTATTTACCTCCGAATGCACGCGCCACGGTCTCAGTCACGGTAAGGATAGCATCGGACATATACACCCGGTAGGCTTTTTCCTCTTCAAACCGTTCGGCGCTGATGACCATCAACTGCATCACAGCAGGGAAGGAGAGCTTATACCGCAGCTCCGGCTCTACCGCATGGTAGGCCGGATAGTATCCTTTTAGGCCAAAGTGGAAAGCGAAACGAAAAAACTCATCACATCATCCCGGCTCAGTACCTTGTTGAAGGTAATGATAGCGTTGGGGGCCTTTTCGCCCTCATCCACCAGCCAAAAAGCATCGGAAACCACGCTGGCCTCTTTGGGGTGTTCCACACAGGCCTTTTTCGCCAGGTCCATCAGCTTTCGCTTGGCAAACTCCTTTTTTGTTTCGCCGTCTTGGGCGGTCAGCTGTTCGCCGGTCTTTGCCGCCTCCTTGAAAGCGTCAATCTTTGCCACAAGGTCAAAGGTCAGCGGTAGCAGCTCCTCGTTGGGAAGGTCGAAAATAAATCTTGCCATTACTCTGTAACCTCCTGAATGATGTAGATTTCCATTGGGCACTCCGTGACGTTTGAAGCCGACACGTGCCCGGTAAGATCAACGGTAAACTTGCCCTTGCCTTTGTTTGTGGTCTGCAAGGACATGCCGCTGGTAGACAGCACATGCTTCAGGCAAATTGCAATCAGGCCCTTCTTACCCATCTTGACAATAAGCCAAATCTGGTCTGTGAAGTCGGACAGTTCCAGTGTGTCCTTTGGTGTAATCTTGTTGTCAGTGACCGTAGCAGGGCCGATTGCGATTTTTGCGCTGGCAGCGTTCATGGTCACCGCCGTAAAGGTAAGCTTACATTCCCAACCGTCGAGTTCCTGGAACTCCATAGCTCCTGCGGGCACATTGTCGATACCGTCCGCACCATCAACATATGTAGCGGTGCAGCTGGCATTGATGCCGCCGTCCGTAGCGAACAGGATGTCTTCATCTGGGGGCGTAACCGGCTTCGCAGGGTCGAATTTGCTCAACACAAGGCCAGCGCCCTGGGGGATGTAATTAAAAGCATCCGCAGCGACTTTGTTTACAATAAAAGCCATTTTTTCCTCCTATGTAAAGTATTCGGCGGTGATATTCAGCACACGCCGCTTGATTGTGTTTTCCTCGTCCGGCACGGCCCGCATGAATGGAGCACCACGCATGAGCCAGATATAGCCGCCGTCCACATCTACGGTACATCCGCCTCGGCCCAGGGCCTCACCGATTTCCGCACCCTTTGCGGTTGGGATTGTCTCGGCTTCCGTCTTGTACCAGATGTTTACGGTCAGATTTACGGGCATCTCCCCGAAAATCGCCGTTGCGAACGAGTATGTCATATATGGCATTTCCTGATTATCCGGGACAGCTGTCTCCGGGAATGCTGGAATACCAAAGCCGTTGAAAAACTGATGGAGGGCCTTGTCCGCCGTCATTGCGTCATCTCCCATCTCTCCGCCGTCACCTGGCACATATCCAGGGTGCTAGCATTTGGGGACTGCTTATCAGCCCCATTGCTGGTTGCCCGGAAAATCGTGCCGTCGGACAAACGTTTGAAAACGTCGTGGAATTCCAAGACGGTGCTCCGCCTGGTGATCACGGTGTAAACGGAGGTAACACCCTCTTTTTCAGCCACTCTGGCCTGTAGGGACTGGTCCAGGACGATATTAGCTTCAAATTCCGCCCCTTCCGTCCATTCCGTGATCCAGCCGCCTGCCCCATCAGGAGTGCGTTTCTTCTCCATCAGGACGCATTTATATTTCAAAAAATTGTCCAGTAGACTCATAGCTTCCTCCATGTCCGCAGCCGGGGAGCGAAGACCGTTTTCCAGCTCGTTGGTTCCCCTGTGCCGGTGCTTCCGCTCGCTTTGGTGTAGGAATACCCCCCGAAAGATTCGGACTGATACGGGCTTTCAAGCGCCTCAGCGTTCTTCGATTGCCAAGCGCTAATTTCATCCGCCAGGGCCAGCAGATCCGGTGGGATGCGGCACTCGGTCACATACCCGGTCAAGGTCTCGCCTCGCAGGTCCCAGTTCCCGTACACATGGAGTCCATCATTCCGGCGGCTCCCCTCAATCAGGTAGATGTCCCCGTCTTCCAAACCGGGGAAGGTGATGTGCCCGTCCTTGATAGGCTCATCCACACAGGTCCACCGGTCGCCAGGGAAAAAGTCGTGGAGGTATCGCAGGATTTCATAAAGGCTTACCGCCGATTCGGGTTTCTGTTCCATTCCGCTTTCTCCTTCCTTGGCTACTGGCCCTTCACAGCGGCCAGAATATCCGCTTTGTTCATTGCGGCACTGACTCCGGCAATGCCGTTTTCCTTGGCGTACTCCAAAAGCTGGGCTTTCGTCATGTCGTCAAAGTCCACGGCTGCCGGTGCGGTGTTCTCAGTGGTCAGGGCCGCTTTTAACCCCCCGCGTTAACGGTCACAACGGCAATACCATCCAGATACTCGGCCCACAGAGCCATACCCATAATGGCATAGCTTTCGCCAACAGCGGTGCTGTAGTTGCCCTGTGCGTGGAAGCCAATCAGGTTGGTTTCGCCCTGCACGGTGTACTGCAGGCCCAGCTTGGCGAACTCGCTGTCGCCGGGATCGGCATAATACAGGTCAATATTCTCCACAGGGGTAGCAATCACGGTGTTTCGTGCAATCTGCGCCTCAGGCAGCAGAAACAGGGTGGAATATCCCATGAAGTCCTTGACGTAGGTCAGGCCGAACTGGTTCTGCACGGTGATATTGGCAGTGCCCAGATAGTCGTATGCGTCCAGAATGTTGGCAAAGCCGACAATCTCGGTAACATCCTTCTGGATGGTTGCGAACTTGTTCAGCACTTCGCCTTGAGCCTTGGCAAGCGCTGCCTGCCAGGTGGTAGCCGTTGCAGTCAGGCTGCCGGTCTTCAGGAACGTGTAAAACTTGGTCATTACAACGTTCTGCAGCTTGGTCAGAAAAGCATCATCGGACTTCTCCACGGCGATTTCAGCACCGTACTTGTTCACATCCTCAATGGGTACGGCCTTCGCATACTTCTCGATGGTCAGATCAGCCTTGCTGGCCTGCGTAATGGTCGCCTTGCTGTAAGGGATAACAGCACCGGCAGGCACAGTGCCGCTTTCCAGCGCCACATCGGCGGTGTAGGAAATCAGCGCAGTGCCGGGGGCCTTGCGGATAGGCCGCATAATGCCCAAAATGTTCTTGAGGGTATCCCAGTTATCATTAAACCGGGAAACAAAATCGATTTCTCTTGCGGTAACGCCGGTGTATACGTTAGGCAGAGAGCTTCTGGGTGCAGTCCCAGATTCAACAGTAGTAGCCATTTAATCGTCCTTTCAGTTCGTTTTTTCCAAACTTGCGGCAATCGCAGCCTGCCGTTCTGCTGTGGACAACACGTACCGGCCCTTGTCGTCCTTCTTGTAGATTTCTGCCCTGCTCGTTGCACCGCCGGTGGTGCTGGGCGGTGTCTGGGTCTCCGTGCCCTTTGTGGTGGTCTTGCCGATCAGGCCCTTGTAATCGCCGGAAATCAGATCATCCAGTGTCTTGCTGTCTTTGATCTTCTCACCGTCCAGCTCTAGGCCGTCAATCTCGGCTTTCGCCCCACGGATAACCAGCGCCATACTCTCGGCGGGAATGCCCTTGCCCTGGAAATACGCTCTTGCCGCCTTTTCTTTGGCAGCTGCGCTCTCTTTGGCTTCGATTCCGGCCTTGTAGTCCTGGAAATCTTTCTTTTCCTTTTCGTACTTGGCCTTGTAGCCGCCGTCAGCGCCCTCCTTTTTCAGGTCGTCCAATTCCTTTTGGACTCCGGGCAACTTCTCAGCGTCAGCCTTGTAGGTGGCAATTTGATCTTTCAGTCCGTCCACGGTGTCGGTGTGTGCCTCAATGATGGTGTCAACCTGTTCGTCGGTCAGCCCCATGCCTTTGAGGAGTTTTCTTGTAAGTGCCATTTTTCAGTCTCCTTTTCTTTGGCCCCTGTCCTTCGGGGGCGACTGTGATATAAAAACCGCTGTACTTTGCGGGTTTTACCAAAAAAAGAGCCGAACAAACCGCATTTTTGCGTCTTGCTCGGCTCCAATTGCCCTTTCCAACACCCAATTATGTTGGAGTAGAATATTTGATTGTTTTTTTTACTTCCAGGACAACATACCCGCCGCCCTTGCGCCGTATTTCGGCATCATTCCCACGCTTCAAAATGGCCTCAATAGCCTTTATCATTTGTTCGTTCATGCCCGGATCCTCAAAAAATAAAAAAACGTTTAATCATTTTACGCATTTATCATATCATGTAAATAGGGCCGTGATACGCAAAAACGCCTTCATCAAGAAAATTTTTTCACATTGGCAAAACAAAAACCCCGCAGCGGATAACCGCCACGGGGTAGGGGAGGTGGATTATGTATTACAGTGCATCCGCCGCTTTGAATGCCTCCAACAGTTTTGGGAACTGGATTGCAAAGAAATCAACCATTTCATCGTTCTGTGCCCAGCTGGAATTTTCCGCAAGGCCGGATTCAAAGAGAAAAGCATGAATAATCTCATGCCGCTTATTTTTCTGGATTTGAACCGCTAGATTCTTTTTACTGGTTGGGTCGTCTACATCATCGATGTAGTTGTCCACAAGCAGTTCTTTCACGGTTTCGTCGCATAGACCATCACAGGTTTCAAGCCGGGAATCATCGGTCTTGTTGGTGACGGTCAAAATGTAGTTGACTCCCAGGATGCTGATTTGTTTGCTTTCCATTTAGTTGCCTCGCAGCTCGTCCTCTAGGATTTGCCGGTACTGATCCAGATGGTTCTCCACTGCCGGTTTGAGGTACGGCTTTGGCTTTTGCTTGGACGTGCCCTCTTCCACAAACTGAGCATACTCCACATTTGTGCCGATATGCACGGCATTGTCCTCAGTGTAAAAGGTGATGCTGTTTCTCAGTCTACCGGTTCTCACGGGGCAAAGCCGCTTTGCGTAACCAACCGCCACAAGGCCGATTTTTGTCAGCGCCCTGTGAAGAGCAAGGCGGAGGGCCTGGGTGACTTCGTCTGTGAGGTCGTGGGTGTCGACGGTCAGGCGGAAGTCACCGCTGCCGGAGGATTTGTGGGTGGTGTTGGCCATAATCAAATCCTCTCAATTGATGCAATCTCGCTTTGGTAAACGCTTTCGACCCCGCCATCAGTCAAATCCAAAGCAATAGAATCTTCTGCATCTTCTGTTTCCTCGGAATCCCAAATGCAAATTGTCTTACCTTGTATAACAGTTCCGTCCTTCTTGTAAATAACAACTGTCGGAAGATCATTTGCATAATCCCATAAATTTACCATAGTTTACTCCTTCTTGGGTGGAACAGGGAAAATGTGTTCTCCCCTGGATGAATAGTGAATTGCCACTCTATTGGAATTGTGATATTGATCGTTTTTGAAGTATTGCCCAACAATGATATCGGTATCTACATATTCAACGATTTTATAGTGCCCGTCCGGATTCTTCCTTGCGTCAACGTCACCAGTCGTTGCATATTTTTGCAAGACGATATCTAGTTCCTTTTCATCAATAGTAACTATATTTTGCGGCGTTTTACCATTTTTCTGTCTCCGAGCTAAATAGATTTTATACTCATGTGTTTTCTCAATATGCTTCCGCTGCTGCCCCTTGTTTAATTTTAACGGGATTTCTCCTGAATCAATCTTCTCCTTTAGTATAGCACGATTTTTCTCGTTTTTCAACTCATTTTCCCGCTGTTTAAGTTCTAGTTTCTGCGCTTTTTGCAATTCTAAGTCTTTCCCGGCCTTCCATTCCTCATAGCTCATGTTCCCCAGTTTGGAGGCCCTGGGTGCGTCGCTTTGGTCGATACTCTTCACGGCGGAAACCAGTGTGCACCGACAATTATACACCAGATACCCAGGCGCTTGCGGGTCTCCGGGGTATCGTATTGTTGCCCCGTCCACCTCAAACGCCTCGCCAATGTCCACCCGCTGGCCATCGAGTATCCGGTGCTCGTGGCGGGTGCGATCATCCAGGGTGGCAACCCATTCCTGCTGCATCTCGATACCCAGTGATTCGGCGTACTTGTAGGTGTTGATTCTCCCTGCGCATTCCGCCGCTGTGGTGGCCGTCCGGGCGCTCCGTATGGCGGCGTTGAGATCCATATTTGCCACATTCAAAAGCCGCTGGGCAATATCTGGGATTGAGTCGCCCAGGAGAATGCCCCTGTTGATTGCCGCCGTGATATGCTTTTGGTTCCACTGCTGATCCAATGGAATGTTAACCGAGGGAAGGGGAAGCAAGTCCGGCTCTTCGCTAATCAGGCGTTCCACGGTGCTGTGGTCGTAAAGCGTCCAGGATAGATTAATTCCAGCCTTTTGTTCGATTTCATAGGCAGCGTAATTGGCGTTTAGGGCATAAACACCAGCGGCCTCCCCAGATACGATGCTCATAGCGATTTTATCGGCGTTGGTAAAATCTTCCGTCAGCACATCGATCATATCCTGTAGGTGCTTTGCTTTACCCAAAAGCTCCTGCCTCCATGCCACATAGGCCCGTTGCTTTAGCTTCCCATCAGCTACAAGCTGGGCTCTTTTTTTATCCTCCTCCTGAAATTCTTTAAGCACGGCGGTCAGCTTGGTTTTTGCTTCTTCCAGGGTATTAGCATAGATTTTGGATATCCGTTTTTCCATTGCCTCTAGCCGCTTGTCCGTCTCCCGGTGCCCATAGTCGGCCATAGGTTAGCCCTCCGGCGGCTGCTGTTCCTGCCGTTCCTTCTGTTCCTCCTGGTTATCTTGGAGCTGTTGCGTATTCTGCAACAACTGATTCTCCAACGCCCCCATGCGCTTCATATCGGCCTCGTCCCGGCGGCGCAGGATGTCCGGCACCTCTTCGGGGAGGATAAATGGCAGATGGTTGAGGATGGTTTCATCGTCCAGGTATTCAGCGGCGGACAGGATCATGTTGGTTTCCTCTGCCTGGTTGATTACCTTGTTCCACTGGAAAGAGGGTTCTGGGTTGTCGATACCAGCCACGGCGCAAATTTGCCGAATGAAAGCAATCAGAAAGTACTCGAAGTCTGCGCATTTGTTATCCTGGGGCTGATACGCTGCCGCAATCTCCGTGGCGGTCTTTTCAGCCCCAGCCAGGGCTGCCACATCAAGCATCTGGGCATCTTCGTACAGGTCACGACGCAGGATGTCCAGCATCGTTTTCCTGGCTTCTACGGGCACGTCCAGTGTCACAGGCGTAGCATCTGCACCACCGTCCACGTCTCCCTCTACAGCGGCAGCCCGGACAGACCGGATGCGCTGCACAAACTTGGCAAGGTCGGGGTCGTCCATTGCGCCGGTGTTTTTCAGGAGCCAGTACACACCAGAAGCGTCAATCTGATTGGCAAATCCGGATTTCACAAAGTCGTAGCAGTCAATGGACTCTCTCAGCCCCACAATCTCGCTCTCGCGGGTGTCGTTGCCGTAGAGCACGGCAATGGGAAGACGGGTGTAGTTCTCATAGCATTGATCCATGATTCCCAAATCGTTCCCAATCTCTTTGAGTACATAGCCTCGCTTTTCCGCCATCTGCTGGGCCGGGTCGCTGCCCATTGCGCTCCACTCGCTGATGCCGTCCGGCTCATAGAGCGTTGCTCGGAAAAGCTGTTTGTTCCCCACATCCCGGAACCAATATCGGATACCAGCCATAAGCTCAGAGGTGTTTTCATCGGGCAGGGGAGTGAATCCGGGGTTGCCGGGGGTATCGGCGAAGGAAAACACTTCCAGGTGATCCAGATTCCAGTAGCCGTATGCCACGCCCTGAGCCAGGGCCAGCTTTGCCGCCTGCTGCAGCTTGTTGTCAATGTCCCTGCCCAGTTTTCCCTTGCCGTCCATGGTCACACCGTTGGCAAGAATGTACCCTGCCTCCTGTGTCACCAAGCGGCGAAACATCAGCGTTTTGAGCCGGTAGTCACTTGACCAAATATCTCTTGTTTTGTTCCCGGACAGTGTAAAAATGGTCTTTTCCAGCTGCTCGATTGTTAGATTTCGCTTGTTGTAGTAGGCCATCCCAACCACGGCGTTTTTGTATGCCTTACTGCCAATGTGGTCCCGGACAGCGTCCCGAAGGAACTCTCCTACGGTGCCCTTGGCAATGGCTTCCTGTAAATCCTGGTATGTTTTCATTTGTCCCTCCAATGTGTAAATTATAGCAGCATGGAATAGGCAGGGTCGATGACCGTATCCTTTTTATTCCACAGCCGCTTGACGATACACGCCAAACTATCCGGCGCATCATCATGTTCTGCTTCCTCGTTGTAGTCACAAATCTGGTTGATGTACGCTTTATCGGTTCCCTCCACAAACACGACATTTTTCCATTCAGGCTTCAGTACGCTGGAAATCTTCTCAAATTTGTTCTGATTTTCGTGGTACTCCACGCATCGTTCCCCACGCCGCCGTAAATCCTTTGCAAGATAGCCCTTGTCGCCGTTGTTTTCGCAGTAAATAACACCGGCATTAAACATCTTCCGATATCGTATAATGTCATCCTTGCAATCATCAACGTGCCTTCTCCACATCTTGCCGAAAACATAGTATTTCCCGTTGCGTTTCTTGCAGATGGTAAACGCTGTGTAGTCCTCGCCGCCATAAGCTGCATCCACATGGCAAATGCCCTGTTCCGCAAGGGCAGGATCAGCACCAGTTACCGGGTCACGGAATATCACATCATCGGACGCAATGTGCCGCAGTTCGTAGTTTGCGGCGAACAGGGAAGCGGTCATGCGGTCACGCAGCTCTATGAGCTTTTCCGGCTTTATCAGGCCGGTAGAATAACAATCATACCGATCAGGCTCTTTTACAAGTGTAAATGCGTCCTCGGGGTGCCAGGGCGTGCCAATAAACACAATGCGCCCATCACGGGTGACGATGTTTCTCAGTTCTCGCACAATTGCCTTTGTTTTCTCTCGCTCCGCCTTGTAGAGCCGGTCCTGGAGGTTTACGACGTCGTCGCAGATAATCAAATCTGCGTGCTTGCCGGTTAGGCTGCCTCCGCACCCGCAGCCAACAAGCTGCTCTGCTCCTCTCGGGCTATCGTAGGTAGATACAGTCATGCTTGTGGAGTTTGCTGTGGTCAAATAAATTTCGCTTCCGGTAAGCACTTCCGCCATGTGTCTGAACGCCTCATTCTCAAAAACTTTTTGCGCCTGGGCGATAGATTCCGCCACATCCCCATCCGTTTTCCGCATGAACAGGGCATTTTTGTTGTGGAAAAGAACCTCCCACATTGCAAGAGCAACGGAAAGACAGGAAGATTTATAGCTGAGTCGGTGCGCTTGCAACGAATAATCATCGTCACCATAAATGATGTGCTGCATCCATTTACCGTGTAATTCATCTGTCAGGTCCTTGAATCCAACCATTCTGCCCACAGCCGCCGGGTATTTCCGCCATATCTTCCATACGGTTTCTCGGGTCAATTCATCTATAAAATCTCCCCCTTTGTTTCCTCCAGGAGTTTATCAATGGCCTCCTTTGCCTCATCAGATAGCTCTCGTTTGGTCAAATCGACTTTCTCGACGTAAAGGCCATACCTCTTGCCTAAAAGCTCCGCAGCCTGCAAACGCTCTTTTTCGCTCGGATGTTTGTCAAACTCCCGATGAATTCCTTCTTCCTCGATAATCACAGCAGCGGTAGATTCGCCACGCATGACGGAGGTTAGATATTTCAGGATTTCGTCTTGGGTGGCAATAAGCGCAGATTCTTTTTCTTTCATCCGCTCTTTCATGGCTTTTTTGATTGTAGTAATTTGTAGTAGTTTTGAAGCGTTGGTATTAGCGTATTTAGCAGAATACCCGGCTCTGATTGCGGCCTGGGTAGCGTTCAAATCGATCAAATATTCATCCACAAACCTTTGCTGTTTTGCCGTTAATTTTGCCACAATCTCACCACTTTTCTAAAAAATATATCAAAACAAAATCCGAATAGTACAGTGGCCCTGCCGTTATAGCAGATTTTCACCTTTTATCGTTATTTTACATTTTATAGAGGGTATTGATACGCACTTTTACAAAAACCCCATTTCTTCCGCCACAGAGTAAACGAACTCTTTGTTCCAGTTACACGCCGTCCCCTCCGATATATGCAGCTGCACGGCGGCACCGGGAACATTGTACCGCCGTTTAATATAAACCAAATCAATCAATTTCAGCCGTTCTTCCCCCCGGTACTGGCCCTTTGTCCGGGCCAATACCTTTTTTACAGCCATATCCGATATGGATTCCTGCAAAGTCGCCGGGGTCTTGCCGCCTACGCTGTGCATAATTGATTTTTTCACGTAATCGTACCACCAGTATTTCGGCCTAGACAAAGCCCCAACTCCTTTCAGAACTTAACCGTCAAGCGATTGGTGTAGAAATTCCACCCAAAAAGCCAATCGGATTTGATATTGCAAGCAGTTTTGTCAACGCAGCCATTCGCTTTGCCGTCTGCGCTTTGCTTGCCGCTTCATACAGTGCCGCAATGCATCCATATCCCTCCATCTTGTTTGCGGCCAATACATAGGATGTTGCCTGTAATGCTTCCAAGAACCATCCGGGAACGCTGCCACCCATATAGGTTGCCATAGTCCTACGGATGATCTTTTCCGGATCAACCCCATCATCTTCTTCGGCTTCTTCCCACACTCCGTCCTTGGCTACCTGCTTAATCGCTGCCGCCAAGTCTTGCGTAATGCGCTCGTTTACGTTTTTGATGATTTGTTCTTGATAGAATGTAATTTCTGCCATATTGCGCTCCTTCCTATTCGTTATACCGCCGGTAAGCGGCCACTCGCTCCCGGTTGTATTCGTATACGCACCGGTTCCACCGCTGGGCCGGGTTCTCCTTTTGGTTCACGACCTGCCCCAGAGGAGGGGGTTCGGCGTAATTGTTCCGGCCGAAATAGCAGTTTTCCGGGCTGTAGGGCTGATCCTTACGGCGGCGCAGGACCTTGTAGCCCACCTTGTAACCGTTCTCGGCGGCGAAATCCAGGAACGCATAGAGGTTTTCGCTCCAGGATGCATCCGCATCGTACTTTATGTGGACCCGCCAGCGCTTTATCAGGCGCTCTACTGCGTCCTCGGAAAGCAGCCCATCATAATCCTCAATGGCGGCTTCCAAGACGATATCTTTCATTTTCGGTTCCTCCTACGGCTTCACATCCACTGTCACAGCATCCAGGCTATGCAAATACAGCTTGTAGTGGTACGGGTCGGTGTGGGTACCGGTGATATCCTCGACAATGTATAGAGTGTAGGCATTCAGATATACATAGTTCTTCTTGTATTGGTCCGGTCCAACCTTACATGTGACAACCAACTCGTTGTTATTGTTGTTCGAAATGGATATATAGCCCTCGATTTCCAGTACTACCTTGTCTGTTCTGGCATTGTACACCGTCACACGGCGCTCCGACTCAAAGTAATTGGCCTGTTTGCTGATGTTATAATTTACCCTGCCTGCCTCGGAACAGCCAGCCAGAAAGCTGACAAACGCCAACAGCATCAAAGCCGCAAGCACCAGGGCAAAGCTGCGGCGCCGAAATTTCTTTTTCTCCATTATTTTCTATGCTCCTTTCGAGTTTTATGGTAATGCCCTCCTACATACCGCCGATTCCATCTGGTAGCCTCGTACCGGGCGGTATCGATTCTCTCTTTCTCCGCTTTTCCGGCTGCGTACTTCTCACAGTGGGCGGAACAGGCCGGGTAGCGGTCCGGGCAGTCCTTGCAGCACAGGAAACAGTCACGGGAGGTTTTGGGTGGCCTGGGCATTAGTACCACCCCCAGAGAATCATTTTCAGTTTCCCGGGCAAGGGGAGGCTCATCACAAATCGCACCCACCCAAGGCGGTCCAGGGAGGCCCAGAGGATACAGACAAGGGCTGTGAGTATCACCAGGTCCGCCAGGATGAGCAGGACGATTTCCGGGATGGTCCAGCGGTTATCGTCCATAGGCATCCTCCAGGCGTTTCAGCCAGCGTTCTGTCTTCCGCTGCACGATACGGCTCTGTGCCAACATATGCTCCGGTTCGTTGTATCCCAGGAGATCCACCAAGTATGCCGTATCAGCGATCTCTTCGTCCATGTTCGCCACGCATTCCTCTACGCTCATCGGCGTGGGGTTGGTGCCCTCCATAGCCCGTTTGAGCTTTAAGGCCGCCTGGGCCAGCTCGGAGGCCTCTTCCGCCAGCTGGCACAGCAGGTCCGGGGTGGTGAGGTAGTCGTTAATTTTTTTCATCTTTGGGCCGCTCCTTCCGTTTCCAGTTTCCTTTCTCCGTAGCTGCAAAAGTCATCGTCCAGCACTGCCGAATCGAAGTAATCACAGTTCCAGTGGCCGTTGTAGTGGGTGCAGTCTCTGCAGCGGACTACGGGGACGGCATCGGCAGTGAGAATGCGCATCAACAATGTTTTCACCCTCTGGGGTCTCCAAACCGGGTTTTCCCGGTTGCACTTCTCAAAGTCAGCAATCGCCGCATCCCGGCTGATGTAATCACTCATGCTCAGCCCTCCGGTTCCACATATCGGCGGCCTTTCCACGTTCGTCTTCGGTGACCACAATTTCCCCGTTTGAATTCATGTCTACCGTTACGATGAAATCTCTCATAGGCAGTTCAATCATGCAGTTAGTACACTTGATGCCAAATTGCCATTCATGCGCTGTGACACGTATGTAGTTTTTGTAGATGATATACACTGCCTCACCCCCGCAGAACGGGCAGGGCTTCAATTTGATTTCGTCCATTGTTATCTCCTTCCCGCCCGGGTTTCCCCGGGCTTTTAATCGCTTATTTTTATTTTCCGCTCGCCCAGAAGTCTGCATATTTTCTTCCAACAATCACAGCATTTGCCCATTCTCGTTGGAATTTACGCCACTCTGGGTCACGCTTTCCGGTTTCGTCCCGGTATAGCATGGCAAAGGGCAGAAATCCAATCTCCATGATTTGCTTTGCTCTTTTTTCCGCTGCCTCCATGCTGTCCTCCGGGTAGCCGCACAGCATATAGCACTTTACCTGATGGCTTTTCCAACTAAGCCCCGCATTATGCAACATTTCCGACATAGCCCTTAAATGCTCGTAGTCGTCCATGGTGTCATAGGCGGTATAAAGCGTTTGCGGATTGATGGACATTAACTGCTCCGCTTTCCACGGGGACATATATTCCGGTTCCAGCCCGCCGGAGAATACCGCCGGGTGCTTTTGCCGCCGAAGCATTTGCGTGACCTCACGAAAATGATCATCGCTGGTTGCCAAGATGTTATCATCCAGGATGTTCCACCCATCCTGTACCGGCAGCTCGATCACCCGGCCACGGGCGCACTTACCGACATCGCAGAACCAGCAATCCTTGGGGCATCCCCGGCTTGTGATTACCATGCCCTCTTTGAGGTATAACCCCGGCGTAAAACTCTCACTCATCCGGTCCCCAAAGGCCGGACCGCCTACCTCCACCGGAACGCCCAGCATTTCCCACTGGTAGTACAGGTCTTCGGCCTTTTGGAGATCCCAGGAGAAGGTTACGCTGATATGCACCGCCTCCGGCTCCAGGGCCATAGCGTCCAGGGTGGGTGGGCCGAAGAATGCCAGCTGGTCGGCGGGAGACATGGAGGTTTTGGTGGGGAATACGCGGGCGATTTTCATGCCGTCTGCACCTCCCCCAGCTGCTCCATGGTGGTGATCTTCTCCCCGCACCATTCCGGCAGGTTGGCCCGCACCATAGCCTCCGCCAGCGGCGGGCACACCGCATTCCCGCACCGTGCCACCTGCTTGGACTTGGGGTAGGCGTTACCCAGATAGTCCCGCTCGATCTGGTAGTCCGGTGGGAATCCCATGGCGTTGTACAGCTCTCTGGGTGTCAGCATCCGTAGGGTAATGTCCGCTATGTAGTAGCCCACGCCGCCGATCATCAGCACCAGGCATTCGTTTTCTTTAAGGCTATATCCGCAGTATGTATTCAGTAGATCCCGCACCTTCGGCCAGTATCCCATATCCTTCTCACGATTCAGAATCATCCGCACAAGGGCGAACTCTCCTGCGCTGGCTGTTATCGTTCGAAGCGGTTTTTTCACGTCCTGACCGATGTCACATCCCTTGAACTCTGCAATATGGGCAGTCACCAACGCCTCCCGGTCATGGCTTGTAACGGTGTGCATCGGCTCGCGGATCTCCAATGGATTTCCGTTCCCGTAATACTCCACCAGATTTGCCGTTACCAGGCCATAGCGGTTTGAGGCATCTACCGTCGGAAGCGGTTCTCCAAAGCCGTTTGCCCGGACATTTTCCGTCTGCTCCGTGTGGTACTGGATCAGATTTGCCGTCACAAGCTGATGCTTTCCGGCGCCCACCACCGTGGGGACCGGCTCTTTGATATCGTGGACTCTGGGGGCCTGTCCCTGCCGCTCTCCGTACCCAGTTGGCACCAGAAACGGCTCTCCGGATTTCAGCGTGAATTTGTCCACGCCCCGGATTACCCGCCGCAGGGTATTCTCCGCCAATGGCCGCACCACCGCGGCCCCATACAGCGCTTTGATTTCCTCCTTGCCCTGGAAGATGGAGTATCCCGGAATGCTCCAGTCGATGATCTCTGCCGCACTGCGCCAAGGTTTCAGCTTTCCGGCCAATACCCCCGGGCTGTTCCGTGGTGCGTGGGTGCGCTCCGGCCAGACGATGGGCTTTCCGTCGCACCGTGCCACCAGCACAAATCGTTTCCGGGTGGTAGGGGCTCCAAAGTCTGCCGCAACAAGAACCTTGTGCTCGATTTTGTACCCCAGGTCCTCCAGCTGCTTCTTCCATTGCCGGAAGGTCTGGCCCGCCTTACTCTTCACGGGGCGGCCTTTGCGAACCGGCCCCCAGGTGACGAACTCCTCCACGTTTTCCAGCAGAATCACATCCGGCCTTACCGTGCCCGCCCACCGCAGGACGATCCAGGCCAGGCCCCGAATGTTTCTGTCCACCAATGCCGCACCCTTTGCCTTGGAGAAGTGCTTGCAGTCCGGAGAAAACCAGGCAAGTCCCACCTTGCGCCCACGGCAAACTTCTTTCGGGTCAACATCCCACACCGATGCTTGCAGATGCTCCGTGTAGGGGTGGTTTGTCCGATGCAGGAGGATGGCATCCGGGTCGTGGTTGATGGCAATGGTCACCGGCCGCCCGCAAGCCAGTTCAATTCCCGTGGAGGCCCCACCGCCTCCGGCAAAGTTGTCCACGATGATTTTCTCGAAGAGATCTGTCTGCCTCACTGATACTCCTCCTTTTCAATCAGCACCCGGTAAATCTCGCATCCTGTATACCTCCCGCTGCATATGCCCTTGATCTGGGCCTCAAAGTCCGCCTTGCGATCATATTCCAGGGCAATCCGGCTGCATATGTCCCCCGGGGTATCGATCAGGCCCTCGCAGACAATGCGGCCGCTGCCGTCGTCCCCCCCGATAAAATGGGCTTGGTTTCTGTTCGTTCATTTCGCATTTCCTTTCTTCGTTTTACGGCCCATTATCCCGCAGCAACGGCTCTTTCCTGAGCTTTTTCCTGAGCACAGGGTAATGTTCCTTAGGGCGTTCCTCTGCCGGGGCCGTCATGAGCCACTTTTCCATCTGGGCAATGGCAGCCGTGACGTTCAGTTCGCCAAATTCCAAAATCAGGCGATCGTATTCGCTCTGTTTGAGCCGCACCAGCTGCCGGACACCGTAGGCCTCTTTCCCATCATTTCCAACAGAGCGTGTGTAACATCCGAGGTCCTGGGGTGGACAAGGGGGCGGTTCGTGGGGCGCTGGGGCTGTACAAGTTACCTCCCCTTGTGTAGTCTTAGGGTTAGGTACGATGAGAGGAGATATATTATCTACTTCTTTCTCTACCTCTACCTCTCTCTCTACCTCTACCTCTACCTCTCTCTCCCCCTCTTTCTTGCTTGCTGGATTTTCCGGTTTGCTTACGGTTTGCTTGCTATTTGCTTTCGGTTTGCTTCCGCCATTTTTCCCGTTTTCGGCCTTTTCTCTGGCCTTATCCAAAACAGGCCGAAGCAACTCAAAAGCAATTGCGACGGCATCCGAAACAGAATCCAGATTCGGTTCTTCCTGGAAAAGTGCATAAGAGCAAATGATATCGTAAGCATCGGCACGGTCAGCCTTTTTTTTGATGCGGCTGATAGCCTTGTAAAAGCTTTCATAAAATGTAAATTGGGTTCTCACGATCACACTTCCTTTATCTGGATTCCGTACCGCTCCAGCATCAGCTTTTTCTTGATCTTGTACACTTCCGTTCTGTACCCCTTGGCATCCTCAACAACGGTCTCACCGTTCCGGATGTAGCAAAAGTCGGCTATGTAGCTGCGCTCATGTTCCAGGAGCTTCCCGGGCTTCCTCTGGCCTTTCCTGGGGCCTTTGGTGTATGTCTCGTCGCTTGGGGCGTACTGGTTTGGTATCAGCTGGAATTTGGCCTGCCGCTGGAGGAAGGATATCACCCCGGCACGTTCCAGAAGCTTAAGCTCCTGGTATCGGGCCGCCTCTCGCTTGCTGTCGAATTGGATACCTTCCACCATGATTTTGGTATTTCCGTATTTTCGTCTTCTCATTGATGCCTCCTGGTTTTATTACGGCCCTGGGGCGGTGTGCCCCAGGGTGATATCAGTTAGAAGGGCAGCTGTGCGTCGTTGTCTTCAAGTATTGCGAAATCCGAAGATTCCGGAGCTTCATACCCGCCAAAGCTAGGGGAAGGGGAGGAGTAATCAGGGGCAGGATAGGCAGGAGCAGGATCAACCTTGTTTTTCAGGGGCTTGTCTTTAGGCAAGGTGTAGGAGCCGTCTTCTACACTATCCACACTGATGGCCCGGAAGGGGCGCACGGACCAACCGGACTTTCCGTTCCATTCCCATTCCTCATTCCGGAAGATCACACCGACCTCCTTTCTTGCGAGGCTGTTCTCGTCCCAGTTCCAGCGATAGCCTCGGTTGGATTCTTCCACGGCGGTCACAAAGCCCTTTAGAATCGATTTCGTCCACTCGTCCTTGTCGCTTCCGTCTTCCTTGGGCAGCCAGAGCCGAAGAACGCCCTTCCATTTCTTGTCCTCCCGCTGGTTGCGGTTGTAATCCTCCTGATAGTACCCGGCGTATTCACCGGCATTGATATCGATCAGAACACACAGCTGCGCACCGTAGTCGCTGGCCTGCACGGCTGCCCGCTTGATGGTGCATACATAAGCCCCAACGGGGAGCCTCTGGAATTCGCTATAAGCCTGGACATTGTCCCAATTACTCGGTCTGTTGATCATTTTTTATCGTTTCCTTTCTTGTTGAGATCATAATATTCCCGGATGGTGTTATCTACGGCTTTCAAATCATTATCGATTTCAGCCGGAAACATATCCATCGGAGATTTACAGGTGTTTGTTCCGTCGCTCTGGGTCTCAAAAATGTGCTTTTTACCGTCCGTGTAGCACAACAGAACAATGGAAAACAGGCCCTCCAGGGTAAGCTGATTGTCCAGCATTTTGCCAAGAGTCTTTGCCCTGGTCTTGCCGGTGTTGCTGTCCTGGTCCGTATGGTGGAGAAAGTAGACAATCACGTCCGGCGGGGTCTGGGCAATGACAAATTGGACTAGATTGTAAAAATGCAGGGCCATATCGGTATATTTGCCGTAGCCGGTCTCTTTGGCCTTGGCGAAGGATTCAAAGCACATCAGGTACTGGCTATCATCAATAACGAATGCTTTCTTTGGGCTGTTTTTGATGGCCCCCATGATCCTGCCATAGTCGCAGGTGTTAGCAATCGGCAATTTTTTACGGAAGGGGAGAGGCTTACCGGCCACGTTGATAATACTTACATCGGCAGGCTCAAAATTCCGCAGGCTGGCGGATTTACCGCTTCCGGATTCGCCCAAAACAAGTACCGGGATGCCCATTTAAATTCCCTCCTTATCCTTCACCCACAGGCCGGTTTCTTCCGGCCTGTGCACTCTTGCGTCCATGTAGATTTCCTCGTCCATCAGCGGATCCTCAAACTCTCGCCCCGGTCACCCAGGACGGCGAAAGGCAGCTCGTTTCCGGCTTCCAGGTATTCCCGAATGCGCTTTGTATCAGGGGCGCCGGGCTTCAACCAGGCCGCCGGGACGGTGCCCAGGAAGTCCACAGGCTTTGCACCGCCGTTTTTCTGGATGTTGAAGGAGAACAGTGCAGTCTTAAATTTCGTCCGCCCTGTGGCTTTCATGGAGTCGTAGAGGCCTTGCTTCATCCAGTCCCGGCGTTTTTGAATGGAGGTTTTCCGCTCCTGGAGCCGTTTGATCTCGGCATCGATCTGGGCAGCATCTCCGTCCATGCTCTTGATGATCTGGGCGTACCGGTCAGCCTTGGTGTCCATGTCTGCCTCAATCATCTCGATAGTGTCGTAGACTGCTTCCTCCGGGATTTCCGGATCAAGAAGCATCTCAAACACGTTTTCCCACTCCTGGGACATTTCGTACAACGAAAGTTTCATGTTGACAAATCCTTTCTTAACTGGTAAAATACCAGTGTTATCTAATTCCTTTCTGCGTGCCGCTCCTGGGTCTGATCCGCCCAGGGGCGGTTTTTTATAGCAGCTCAGCAGTTTCAACGCCTAGTGCCTCAGCAATCCGGCCCAGCAGGGACAAGGACGGCTCTTTCACGCCTGCCTCCACCCGGGCGATCATGGTCTGGCCCACAAGTACCTTTTCGCCAAGCTCCGTCTGAGTCATCCCGGCAGCTTCTCGCAGGGCCTTCATTTTTTTGTAGTTCATACATTTCACCTCACAGATAAATTTCATCTTCCACGCCGTGGATTTCGGCGGAACTTACCAGGGCGCCTTTGCAGTCGTTGCAGATGGTCAAAACCGTCCGCCCCATTCCCAGGGAAAACTTTACCTCGCCCACCCGGATCAGGCCGCCGCAGCAATCGCACTTGATAGCATCCCGGTCCGCTGCTGCTTCTCTGGCCTCTGCCTGAGCGGTGGCATCGTAACAATACGGGATC
>ERZ832317.856-NODE-856-length-41363-cov-7.148252_pt1 | contig 41363 bp, 19 predicted proteins | sample MGYA00519695_ERZ832317 | MGnify/ENA primary metagenome ERZ832317 (study PRJEB31850, sample SAMEA3708726) | human gut metagenome | biome: human gut; feature: human-associated habitat; material: faeces | place: China | collected 2014 ...
CTTCTTTTGCATAATTAAAGAATGCATAAGTTACTCCTACTGTTATTACTATTAAACTAATAATAGCTATTAATGTAATAATTATTTGTTTCTTCTTATTTTTCATTTGTAAATAGACCTCCTACAGCTTAGTCTTTACTATTTTTTAGAATTTATGTATTAACATACTGTTAATCATATCTATCCTAATATCATTTTAGCATTCAAACGAATGCAAGTCAATTTTAAATACGAAAAAAAGTAGATTTCTCTACTCTAATCTACTAATCAAAATCAATTACTCTTGTTAGAAATCTTAAGTAGATTTTCAAACAAACATACAGGAGTTAGTAATCCTACTCCACCAGGTACAGGTGTGATACTTACGATATTTTCTACCTCTTTATAATCCACATCTCCTACCAATTTACCATCTAAGTAAGAAGTACCTATATCTATTACTACTTGATTTTCTCTAAAACTATTTTTCTGAAAATAATAAGGCTTTCCTATTCCAGTAATCACAATATCATTTTCTTTTATCTTTTCTAATAAATTTTCAGTCTTTGAATCACATAAAACTACCTTATTATCTCTTTTTAATATTTCATATAAGGGCATTCCAGCTAAACTACTTTTCCCAATAATAATAATTTTTCTATTATATAAAGATATTTTATATTCTTCTAATACTCTTAATACAGCTATACATGTACAAGGAATTATAGCAGTTTTCCCATTTTTTAATTTCATTTGATTCTTCTTACTAACACCATCAATATCTTTTTCTTCTTCTATTAAATCCACTAACTCTTGATAATCAAAACCTTTTAATATAGGTTTTTGAATCATAATAGCAGTTATAGAAGAATCCTTATTTAACTCTTTTATTTTATTGATAATTTCTTTCTTGGTATTTTCTTCTTGATACTTAAACTCTTTAATACTAACATTTAGTAAAGCAGCTAACTTCCTTTTACTTCTTAAATAAACTTCATTACTAGCAAAGTCACCAATTTGTATGATTGCTAAAGTTAAATTTTCTTTTATGTTTACTTTTAAGTCTTTTAGCATTTTTTCTTTTATTTTTCTACATTCTAATAACATATTATCACCAATTTTATTCTTCTTATTTTTCTAGTCTTAAAGCATAACACTTTTTATATATATAAGGAAATAATTCAGCACTACTAGGAGATACAATAACTTCATCACTGTGATCTCTTTTGCTAATAGTTCCTTGGTAACCCTTTTTTTGTAACCATATTCCATTTTCTTTTTGTCTTAGAAAATGAAAATCAATTAAGCTTCCATGATATTTATCAACAAATAATGCTATCTTCCATTCATTTAAGGCTAACTTTTCATCTTCTTCTACATTACGATAAGCTATTTGTAATAATTCCAAGTTACTTTCTATACCCTTTATTAACATATCATAGGAAAAATATTTTGATTTAAATATATTCGTTGTTTCAGAAATAGTACCTGGTTGATAAGCATAATCACAAATATCACTTTGTCTAATATCTAATCCAAGTGCATAAGCATAACAGTTAGTTGAATACATATTTACCCAATTTTCAGGATACATTTGAATTTTTCCTCTAATTTCATTTAAAGACATTTTTAACATAAGAATCCCCTCTTTTGATGCCAACTATTATAAATTAGAAAAAGAAAAAAGTGAAGTAAAATTTCACTTTTTAAATATATACTCCACTTGCTCTTTCTCTATTACTAGTCTTACTACTTACATTATACTTTTCTACAAGAACAGCCTTTTTTTCTTTTAAACTACTTACAACATCAATAATTCTTTGATTATAAGAGCCTCTAAAGACAGCTTGATAATTTTTCTTAGCTAGTTCAAATTTACCATCTACTAAAACATCAATTTCTTTTAGAAAGTCCATAATTTCTTTTCTTGTTTTAGCTAGTGTTAAAAGTTGTTCAAAAGTATAACCAGTATAAGCCCAGATATTATAGCCTTTTTTTCTAGCATACTTAGCTATTTCACTACATTCTTTCGGTTGCATAAAAGGATCTCCTCCAGAAAAAGTAATTCCTGTTTGTCCTTCTAGAGAGTCAATAATCTCATAAACTTCTTCTAAGTCTACTAATGCTCCACCCTTTAAATCATGAGTTTCTGGATTATGGCAACCTAGGCAGTTATGAGGGCAACCTTGTGTCCAGATAACTGTTCTAATACCTTCTCCATCTACGATAGAATCTGGTTGCAAGTATGCTGCTAGTCTTATTTTCATTATGCTTTGCACTTCGTATCTGTTATAACTTCTTTAATACCAGTATGTTTTACACGATCATGTTCTTCTGCTCTTTTCCCATTATTGAAACGAGATACATCTCCTGATAAATAACCAGTTACTCTTCTGATTCTTTCAAATTTTACTCCTTCTCCAACGATTTTTTCCATTTTCATTCACTCCTTTATTATTTATTTATCTATTTATTATCTACCACAGTTGCAACCAATTTCATTTAAATGTTCCATTGGAACACCTTCAAATTCATGTCTTCCACAACCTGGACAAACATCATTAATAATTCCAACATAACCACATACTGGATCTCTGTCTACTGGGTGGTTAATAGCTCCATAACCAATTCCAGCTTCCTTCATCATACGAATAACGCTCTCAAATGCTTCTACATTATTTACAGTATCACCATCTAATTCGATATAAGAAATATGTCCACCATTCGTTAGATTATGATATGGTGCTTCTGTATATAATTTATTCTTAATACTAGTATTATAATAAACTGGTACATGAAAACTATTTGTATAATAATCTCTATCAGTTACACCTTTAATTTTACCATAAATAGCTTTATCAATATTTACAAATCTACCACTTAATCCTTCAGCAGGAGTTGCGATTAAAGTAAAGTTTAAGTTATATTCCTTACAGTATTCATCACAACGGTTTCTCATAAATTTAATAATTTCAAGTCCTAATTTTTGAGCTTCTTCACTTTCACCATGATGTTTTCCTATTAAAGCTTTTAATGTTTCAGCAAGACCAATAAATCCAATAGTTAGGGTACCATGTTTTAATAATTTTCTTAATCTATCATTTGGTCCTAGTTTTTCTCCACCAGCCCATAATCCTTGTTCAATTAAGAATGGGAAGTTATAAGGGTGCTTGCTACACTGTAATTCAAATCTTTCTAGTAATTGATCTTTTACTAAATCCATCATTTCACCAAGTTCTTGATAGAATCCTTCCATATCTGCTTTTTCTCTTTCTTTTAAGCAAATACCATGTTTAATACCAATTCTAGGTAAGTTAATAGAAGTAAATGATAAATTACCACGACCACCTGTAGTTTGATTATCTAAATCAGTTACATCAGCCATAACTCTAGTACGGCAACCCATATAACCTACTTCTGTACGATAATCTCCTTCTTTATAATATTCTAAGTTAAATGGTGCATCTAAGAATGAGAAGTTAGGGAATAATCTCTTAGCAGATACACGACAAGCTAGTTTAAATAAATCGTAGTTTTTATCTTCTGGATTATAGTTAACGCCTTCTTTTACTTTAAAGATAGATACTGGAAAGATTGGTGTTTCTCCTTTTCCTAATCCTTCTTCTGTTGCTAGTAAAAAGTTTTCAATTACCATTCTACCTTCTGCTGATGTATCAGTTCCAAAGTTAATAGATGAAAATGGTACTTGAGCTCCTGCTCTAGAATGCATTGTATTTAAATTATGAACAAATGCTTCCATAGCTTGAAATGTTGCACGATTTGTTTTAGCTAATGCTTTTTCATATGCTTTGTGGAATCCTTGTTTTAAGATTTCACTTTCTTTACAATAACTATCAAAAATTGTAGCATCAAGTTCAATACTATTAAGTTTATCAATTTCTTTTGCTAGTTTATCCATATTTATAAAACTTAGCATATCTTCATAATCTAATAAATCATAGATTTGTTGTTTATATTGTTTCTTAAATGTTTTTAAAACACCTGGAGCTAAGTAAAAATCAAATGCTGGAATACTTTGTCCTCCATGTTGATCATTTTGATTAGATTGAACAGCTATCGCAGCTAGTGCTGAATAACTAATAATATCTTGAGGTTCTCTTAAATGACCATGTCCAGTTGAAAAACCATTTTTAAATAATCTATCAAGTTCAATTTGCATACAAGTAGTAGTACCCATTGGTAAGAAATCCATATCATGAATATGAATGGCTCCACTATCATGTGCTTCACTGAATCTTGGTTTCATTAAATAACTTTTGGCAAATTCTTTTGATACTGTAGAACCATATTGAAGCATAGTTCCCATAGCAGTATCACCATCAACATTGGCATTTTCTCTTTTGTTGTTATCTTCATTAGCAGATTTTAAACCAAGACCTTCAATAGTCTTTAAGAATTTATGAAGTTTCTTTTCTTCTGAAAATAATAATCTAGATTGATTTCTTCTTTCACGATATTCTGAAAAATGTTCATAAACATCATCATATCCTTTTTTCTTTAAGGCTTCTTCAATTAAATCTTGAATTTGTTCAATTTTAATTTTTTCTTGATCTTTAAAATCATGTTCCATTCTAGAGATAACTTCTTTATATACAATTTGAATATCTTTTTCTGTATATTTTTTTTCTTCGTCATCACCGTTTGTTACAGTTACATGATCAAATCCTTTCTTAATGGCTAAAGCAATTTTAGCTCCATCAAAATCTACTTTTTTACCGTTACGCTTGATAACAGTAAGGTTTGAAACTTTTTCTAAAGTATCCATCATAATGTACTCCTCACTTCCTATACTTTATAATTCAATTTTATTATTACTTATATTATCAGTCAATAAAAAATAGAAAAAAAGTGAAAACTTGACATTCTCACTTTTTACAAAAGTTAATTTTTTCTAATTTTTAAAAATTTAGTATTTTTGATTATTTCCCTTATTTTATAAGGACTTTTTAGTTATTTTTCAGTTACCTAAAAAACAGAATTTTTTTCCGTTTTTTTAATTTTCTTATTTTATAAGGATTTCTGTTTTTTGATTTTTTATTATTTTCACTTGTTCGATTGACATTATTAAATACACCAGTTTACATATATAAAAATGTCTATATTATGATTATTGATTTAGGAAATCATTTTTAGTAATTACTATTCTTCTATTAAACTAAGAGAAACTTTTTCTTGATCTTTCTTAATATCTATTACATAGCAGTCAACAATATCACCAACACTAAATAATTCAGATGGATGTTTAATGTATTCTTTTGATAATTTAGAAATATGTGCTAGTCCATCATTATGTAATCCAATATCGATAAATAAACCAAAATCAACGACATTTCTAACTGTACCTTGTAGTTTATCGCCAATATGTAAGTCTTCTACATGTAATACATCACTTTTTAAAATAGGTTTTGTCATTTCATCTCTTGGATCACGATTAGGTTTTAAAAGGGATTTTACGATATCATCTAAAGTATAAAAATCCGTATTTAATTCTTTAGCTTTTTCTTCGATATTTATATTTTTTAAAGCATTTACTAATTTTTCACTACCAATATCACCAGTAGTACAGCCTATTTTTTCAAGTAGTTTTAAAGTAACATCGTAACTTTCTGGGTGAATATCTGTAACATCTAAAATATTATCACCATCTGTTATTCTTAAAAAGCCAATTGCTTGTTCATATACTTTATCACTCAATATTTTTTGCTTCTTTAATTCTTCTCTTGAATTAATTCTTCCTTTACTATCGCGGTATTTAATAATTTTATCAATATAAGTTTTCGTAATACCTGATACATATTTTAATAAAGATGGAGAGGCAGTATTTACATTTACTCCGACATTATTAACTGCTTTTGTAACAACAAAGTCTAAGCTTTCTTTTAAATCTTTTTGTGGTACATCATGTTGGTATAATCCTACACCGATTCCTTCTGGTGGGATTTTTACAAGTTCAGCAAGAGGATCTTGTAGTCTTCTACCAATAGAAACGGCACTTCTTTCATTAGGTGATAAGTTAGGAAATTCTTCTTGAGCTACTTTTTCGGTACTATAAATAGATGCTCCTGCTTCGCTTACGATAATATATTCTACTTTTCTATCAAGTGTTTTAATAATTTCAGCTACTAGAGCTTCACTTTCACGAGAAGCAGTACCATTACCAATTGCTACAATATCGACATTATATTGGTTTAATAGATTTTTTAGGATTATTTTACTTTGCTCCAAAGAAGCATTACTTGATGCAAATGGTTTTATAACAGTAGAAAATAAATATTTTCCTGTTTTATCAATAACTGCTAACTTACAACCATTTGTATAACCAGGATCAAATGCTAATACTACTTTTTCTTTCATTGGTGGTTGGAGTAGTAAGCTTTCTACATTTTTACCAAAGTTTTCAATTGCGACAACATTAGCTTTATCTGTTAATTCACTACGAATTTCTCTTTCTATAGACGGATAAATTAGTCTTTTTAAACTATCTTTAATGGCATCAATTACTTCATTTACTACAAAACTATTTTTATTTTTGATTAGTTTTGACTCTAAATAAGCAATAATTTCTTCTTGATTTACATCAATAGACACTGTGATTACTTTTTCATCTTCTGCCCTATTAATAGCAAGAATTCTATGTGGTTTAATATTTCTTACTTCTTCTTTGTAGTCGTAATACATTTCATATACTTTCTTTTCATCTTTATTATCTTTTTTTACTTTAGTAGATAAGATACCATTTCTAAATACAAAACTTCTAATCCATTTACGATAACTTGCATTATCACTAATCCATTCAGCAATAATGAATTTAGCTCCTTCAACTGCTTTTTCTACTGTTTCAACATTTTCAGTGATAAATTTTTTTGCCATTTCTTCTAAGTTACCAGTAGTTGGAAAAGACATCATCATTTTAGCAAGTGGTTCTAAGCCATTTTTAATTGCTTCGGTTGCTTTCGTTTTTTTCTTTTCCTTATATGGACGGTATAAATCTTCTACTTCTACTAACTTTTGACATTTTAAAATACTGGTCTTTAATTCATCTGTTAGTAAACCTTTCTCATCAATTAAACGAATTACATCTTCCTTACGCTTTAATAGATTTACTTGATATTCATATACTTCGTTAATACTACGAATTACTTCTTCATCGAGTGCACCTGTTGCTTCTTTTCTATAACGAGCAATAAATGGTATTGTGTTACCTTCACTTAATAAATTTAAAACAGTTTCTACCTGCTTTGGTTTTATATTTAAATTATTACTTATTTCTAAAATTATATCTTGATTCATTTTTATAGCCTCCAATAACATTTTACCAAAGACATAAAAAAAAGTTTAGCTTGTTTACTAAACTTTACTATATTTTATTGCTTATCTTGTTAGTACATAAACTCTTTTTTCATTATCTTCTACAGTGTAATCATTGTATATAGGTTCCATACCTGTTACATTTTCAATTTCATTAGCTACATAGTTACTTACTTCTTCATCTTCTCTATTTACAACGAAATGTTTAATATCAGCAGATTCATTTTTAAATCCAAATAATTCTTGATTTATATGTAAGCCTGGCTCTGTATGAATATTAGATAAATCAACTTCAGCAATTTCTGGGCCATTTTTAGTAAAAGAATAAGAGATAATTGGTTCTTCTGTGTTAGCTTTTTCTGTACTAATATCTTGTTCTAATTCTTCATCTATTTCTTCGTAATTTTCTTCTTGGACAGGTTGACTAGTTTTATATTCTTTTACTTTCATCATAACATCTTTAATATCAGCTATAACTGCTAAAGAACATCCAGTAGCTAAAATACCAGCTAAAAAGCCAACAGCAGGATTCATAACACCTACCACAATTGTACCTGTTAATATAATACCTTGGATTATAGTAAATAATGTTGCATTCGCAATATCCATTTTAGTAGTTGATTCTTTTAATTCAGAATTAAATTTTTGCATACCTTTTGCTTTTAAATTTTGGAAAAAGCCACGAATACCTTTTTTCTTTTTTGGCATAACATTCATATCAATTTCCTCTTGGGTAGGTTCTTGAATATTCATGTTTATTTCTTCATTAACCGGAGTTGTTTCTTTTTTAGTTTCCTTTAAATTTTGGAAAAAGCTACGAATACCTTTTTTCTTCTTAGGTATAACATTCATATCGATTTCTTCTTCAGTAGGTTCTTGAATATTCATATTTATCTCTTCATTAACTGGAGTTGTTTCTTTTTTAGTTTTCTTTAAATTTTGGAAAAAGCCACGAATACCTTTTTTCTTCTTAGGTATAACGTTCATATTAATTTCCTCTTCAGTAGGTTCTTGAATATTCATGTTTATTTCTTCTTCATTAGGTTCTTTAATATTCATATCTATTTCATTTGTATTTTCAACTTCTTCATAAGTTGATTCTGGAACTTCCTCAGGATCACCATATTCTTCTTCTAATTCTTGTAGGTGTTTTTGATAATTTTTTTCTTCGTGTTCTTTTAAATACTTATTAAGTCTATCTAGCATTTCTGAAACCATTAAAATCCCCCTCTTTCAATATGGACTGTATTATAACATATAAGTAATAAAAAATCAAGCTTTTTAGCACATAAAAAAGTAGCCACCAGACCACTTTTTTACTATTATCTATTAATGTTTTCTTTTGATACAACTACAACTGGTCTAACTCCTGTTTTCGTATTTTCACTTGCGTTTTGAACATAACTATTATTATATTCTCCCACTACATTCCATACATAAGCAGAATTTATTGTAGAAGCTGTTTTTGTCCAATAATTAGTAGTAGTAAGAAAGCTAGCATTAAAAGTAATTTGATTTTGTTCAAAAGTTTGGTTATCTGCTAAAGCTAACTCTTCCATAGTAGGAAGTGAAACACTTAAACTTTCTAAGTTACCATTTGCATTTGTTAAAGATTGTTTTAATAGTGGTAAATAAACAGTATCTAGCCATGTTTTTACAGTTGAATCTTTTAAAACGCCACTACCATTTTGTTCATAGATATTGCACCCATTTTCTGCTAATAAACAATAAGAATTACTAGACTGTGGTCTATTATTTTCTAAGTCAAATACTTGAGGAGCACAGTTTGTGGTATTATTAATATCTTTTCCACAACTAGTATTATAAGTAGCATCACTATTTAAATTATAATCAGATAATAAAGTAACACTTGCACTACTAGAACTACTATCTTTTATTACATGCCATTTACTTCCATCTTTTAAAGTAACACTATCTCCTTTTTTATATTCTACCTTCAAGCTTTCATCAATACCACTTTGTGTAGTTTCTATTACTACTTTACCATGAAAATGTTTTCCTAAAATATCATTTGGCGCACTAGAATCAATCCATAGTCTAATTTCGTGAATTTCACTACTACCTGGTAATAAATTATTGGCTTCATAAATTAAGTAATCTTGATCTTGTTTACTACTTAATAATATAGGACTTTCATTATCAAATTTATATTTTACATATTTCTGTTGTAATAGATTATTTTTGCATCCATCTTCATTAATAATAGAATCATCATAAAGAATCTTAATTTTAAAATCAGCTGTAATACTACCTGTATTCGTAATACTAAAACGATATGGCGTACTAGTAGAACCAACATCATCACTAATTGGGTAAGCACCATTTAAAGATAATACATCACTGTAACCATCTCCAGTATCTACATAACTAATTTCCAGTTGTCCTACCTTTAACACATTATATTCATCAGCTTTACTAGTAGAAGAAAAGATAGCATAACTTCCACCTATCATACTAACAACTACACTAAAAACAAAGATAGCTGTTACTAATACTTGATGTTTAAATAATTTTTTTCTATTATTTCTCATTTTATCACCTATTTCAAAGTATTTACTGTTATTACTATTATATCATGATTTAGCTAGAAAGCTAGCACTTTTAAAAAAAATAAAAGATACTAAGTTAGTAACCTAATCTTAGTACCTCTAACTGACTACCAGAAACAATACTACGACTATTAGCTTGTGCTTCACTTGATTCTAATAAGTCGATTTGAAATTTCTTGCCGTCACCTATTCCACCACCACGGTCTAAAACAATAGCAGTAATTGTAGAACCTTGATAAGAAAGACGCACAATACTACCTAATGGATATTTGCTATCAGCAGCTACTACCCTTACGCTACCAAAAGTAGCATCTTGATAATAAATTCTACCATCACCAATATAATATCCACTAGCTGTATGTCCAGAACTACATCCATAACAGTCGTGCCCGTAATGACTAATATTTACTGTTTCTTGACTTAAAACAGTAAAATTAGATGTGTCTACAATGTTGATAGTTTCTTGTATGCTTTCTTTCTTCTCTGTTACCGTTTCTTCTATCTTTACTTCTTCTTTTTCCGTTTGGTTATCTGTAGAAGATTCTTCTACTTCTTTTATACTTTCTTCTGGTAGTGTTTCTTCTTCTATCTTTTTTACTTCTTGATGAGATTTTGCTAACACAACACTACCTAATATCTTTTCTTGATTTACATTATATACTTTTCTATCATAGTGATCAATTTTTATTTCAAAATTAGAAATAGAAAAAAATGATAACACTAAAATATAGATACATACCAACTGGAAAGTATAATTATAAAATTTTTTCATAATTCCTCTTTCTCGGGCTTTATCAGTATATCATATTTTCCTAGAATATGCAAATTTGCCTGGCTTAAAGATACAACTTTTGCTAATATATTATATGTAAAATGCTTATTTTAAACACTTTTTCTTAAATTTTACTGGAAACAATTACCAAAAGAAAAAATTAGCCATAAGACTAATTTTATTCATAATTATCAGCTTTTACTTCCATAAAGCTTTTAGAATGCTTACATACAGGACATACTTCTAATGCTTTAGTTCCAATATAAACATGACCACAGTTACGACAAATCCAAATTTTATCTTCTTTCTTTTCAAACACTGTTTCATCTTCTATATTTTTAAGTAGTGTTAAATATCTCTTTTCATGTTCTTTTTCAATTTTACCTACTGCATCAAATAAATAAGCAAGTTCTGTAAATCCTTCTTCTTTTGCTTCTTCACTAAACTTTTGATACATATCTGTCCATTCATAATTTTCACCAGCTGCTGCATCTTTTAAGTTAGTAAGAGTTGTTGGTACTTCTCCATTATGTAAATATTTAAACCATAATTTTGCATGTTCTTTTTCATTATTAGCTGTTTCTTCAAAGATAGCAGCAATTTGCTCATAACCATCTTTTTTAGCTTTAGAAGCATAGTAAGTATACTTATTTCTTGCTTGACTTTCTCCACTAAAAGCAGTCATTAAATTCTGTTCTGTTTTACTTCCTTTCAATTTTTCAAAATCCATTTTATTTACCTTCTTTCTCTTTTTCCTTTTTACAACTACTACAATAGCCCTCTAACATTAAATTATAAATGTTAATTTCTTCTTCTCTATTTTGAAATCTATTTACTAGTTTTTTTAATAATTCATCATCAAAAATATCTATAATCTTACCACAATTTAAACATTCGAAATGAAAATGGTCTTTATAATAATCATAGTGATTTACTCCTTCTTGCATCGGAAGCTGTACTATTTCATTTTCTTTAACAAACTGTTTTACATTTCTATATACGGTAGCTTGCCCTATTGTTGGATCGATTTTTTTTACATCTTCATATATTTCAGATATTGTAGGATGATTCCTATTTTCTTTAAGTGCTTTCAAAATAACATATTTTTGTCTAGTTTTTCTTGATTCCATATTCACTCCTATTGATAATAGTTATCAATAACATTATAAGATAAATTTAAGTAAAATGCAAGTAATATTACTCAAATTTTACCAAAATTAAAAGTAAACACCAATTAGGCATCTACTTTAGTTTGTTTGATTTCTTTTTTCTTTTTTATTTTCTTACTTTTTGTTTTAGATTTCATTTCAGAGTCATTTCCACTATTATCTTTTTTCTTTTTTATTACTTTTTTCATAAATAACATGATACTAATACCAAATACCATTCCTAATAGAAAAATAAGTAAATAAACTATAATATTCATAATAGAAAATTCTTGTACTCTCAATGTATAAATATCGTATTCTCCACTAGCTGAAGTTACTAGTAAATAAATTGTTTTTCCTTCTTCTATTATATTTACTGTACTATTTTCATCTTCTAAAACTACTTTTTCTATTTTAAAATTTTTATATCTTTTATAAGAATATTCTCTTTTAGTAGAATCTATTTTACCAACTAAACTACCATTTTTAAATTTTATTTCTTTAATATTTGTATTAGAAGAAAGAGTTGTTTCTAAAAGATTATTTCCTCTTGCTACAATTACTGTATATTCTTTAATAGAATTATCTTCTGCTGTTACTAAAATTTTATAATTATTATTTCCTACATTTAATTTATTTGGTCCTTCTATTTTAACTTTAGCATATTTAATATCTTCTACTACTGTTTCAAATTGAATACTATCTACTTCATAAGGAAGATAAACGATATACTTGGTTTGTTCTTTATTAAAAGATGGACTTAAAGTACCAGTTGATACTGTTAAACTAGATAAATTATTATTTGTAGATAACACTTTATTAGGATCTTTTCCACGGGTTGCATGAATAGTATAGGTCTTTGTACTTCCATTTTCTGCTGTTACTACTATTTTTACATCTGTTGTTTCTTCAGCAGTTAAATTGGTATTCGTAATACTGATTTTAGCTTTCTCATCTTCTGTTTTAGCATTTACTTTTAAATTAGAAATACTATAAGGAACTGATACACTATAACTATCTGTATTTGCATTAAATTTAGGACTTAATTCTGCTCCATTTACGCTTAAACTAGCTAGTTTATTATTACCACTACGATTATCTTTTCTATTAACAGTAATTGCATATGTTTTTTTATCACCACTAGGTGCAGTTACTACAATATAAAACTGATTATTTCCATAATTTAAATTCTTAGTACCTGTTCCTGTAATACTAGCACCACTATCTTCTGCTGATGCTGATATATTAATAGAAGTAATATTATTTTCTACTGTTACTTGGTAACTTGTATTATTTTTATTAAAATTGATATTAGCATTACTTACTGATAAACTACTTAAGTTATTATTCGTACTAGGTGGTGTAGTTATCGTAATTGTTTTACTACTTCCACTAATATTAACAGGAGATGCACTAGCATCAGGTTGACTACTTCCTGTATAAGAAACATTAGCAGTACCAGTTTCTTTAGCACGGAAAGTAAGCCTCATAATATTTTGATAACCTTTAATAGTATTAGCACCAAATCCACCAAACTTAGTTCCTACTAAATCAATATTAAAAGGAGCTAAAGAAGTCGCACCAATTAATTCTAATTTATCACTAGAATAATTTAAGTTACCACCAAAAGCAGCTAATCCACCATCATCAGTTGTACCTGATACACTTCCAATATATAAAGTAATATCAATTGTATTTCCTACATAAACACTACTATTTCCATTAAAACCTGTAGAAGCATTTCCTAGTGCGTATATTTTAAAAGGACATAAAAAAAGAAAGAAGGAAAGAAGAAAAAAGGTTATTTTTTTTATATTCAATCTTTTCATCTTCTTACCTCCAATCGTCATTATCATTTTCTTGATACTTTCTTTGTTCCTCTTCTTTTTTTATTAACTCTTTTTTCTTTTGATTTAGTGCATCTTGCTGTAATAACATTTTTAACTTTGATGGATCTTTGGTTCTAGTTGCTTCATGAATGGCGTCTATAATTTCTTTTTTGGTAACTGTTTCATCATATGGATCATATGGTGTATTTTCATTTTCTTCATATCTAGCTTCATAAGTATTGGTACTACCTAATCTTTTTAATTCACTATCTTTTGTAGTTACTTCACTGTTTTGATTATAGTTACCATGAATAACGTCATCATCTGATGTATTTTTAGATCCAAAATTAAATTCTGGTTTTACTTCAATAATTGGAGTTACTCTTTTATCATTATCGTCATCATCATCTTTTTTCTTACGTAATAATAAGAATAAGATAAGTAATAAAAGTAAACTAATAATACCAGCGATAATACCAAATTGTAGTGGAGTTAAACCTAAAATTTTAGACTCTTTTTCCTCTTTTTCTACATCAATTGAATAATATTTCGTAAAACCATCTTTATCAGTAACTTTTATTAATACAGTATTATGACCAACTTTTAAGTTTTCATTACCAATAATTTCTACTTTACTACTACTATCACTTGGTGTAGCTTTAATATCTAATTTATTAGTATTTCCATCTACTTTAGCAGTATATTCTTGATTATTAGGATCAAACTTAGGAGTAATACTTACATTATCTATCGTAATATCTTTTAAATCTGTCTTACTAGAAGCTGTACTACGAGTAACATTTAAAGAATAAATTCTAACACTACCATCTTCTGCTGTTACTTTAATTTCTACTGTATTTACACTACCAACTTTAAAGTTTTCATTACCAGTAATTTCTACTTTAGCTTTTTCATTACTTGTAATGTAACTTAAATCTAATTTTTCTACTTCATAAGGTACTTTAATATTATAACTATTTACATTTTTATTAAAACTTGGTTCCATTTCATGTGATGATTTAACTGTTAAACTTTTTAAATAGTTATCATTAGACTTAGTATCTGTTTTCGTATTATTATTAGATGAAGCTCTTTCTACATTTACGATATAAGTATTTACTGTACCATCTTCGGCTGTTACTTTAATCGTAACGGTATTATTTCCCTCTTTCCAGTTTTTATTACCAGATATTACTACTTTAGCTTTGTTATTATTAGGAATTGCTGTAACATCTAAACTTGTGATATTATTTTTAACTTTCATAGAATAATTGTTTACATTACTCTTAAAAGTTGGTGTTAAGGTATAACCACTAATATCTAATTTCTTTAGTGTTGCATCATTTGATTTTTTTACTTCTTCTTGTTTTTCTTTTTCAATTTTTACAGTATATGTTTTAACACTTCCATCTTCGGCTGTTACTTTAATAGTAGCAACTGTTTCATTACCTGTTAAAGTAATATTTCCAAGTCCTGATACTGTAGCTTTACTATGATTAGTAGCACCTTCTAATTTTATCGTTGTTGCTGTAGAAGGAACTGTTACTGTATATGATGTTGTATTTGCTTTAAAGCTAGGTGATAAAGTATAACCACTAGCTGATAAACTTTTTAAAGTGGCATCACTACTCTTAGTAGAAGGAGTAGGACTAGTTGATGGTGATGGACTAGTAGTTGGTGTTGGACTAGTTGTAGGAGTAGGATTGGCGTCTGTAATCGTTATACTTTTTGGTGTTACAGTAGTAGTTAATTTACTAGATACATCACTTAATTTAGCATTCGTTAAAGTTACTTGAGTGGTACCTACTTTCTTTGCTTTAAAGACAAAAGTAAATACTTCAGTCTTACTTGTAATACCACTAGATAAAGTAGTATCTAATCCCGCAATTATATAATTAGCATTTGTATTAATTTGAAAAGTATAGGGACTAGTTGTACCTGTTCCTGATACATATTCTAGGTAATTACTATCAAAAGATAAATTACCACCTACGCTAACGATACCACCATCTGTTGAATTATCACCATTTACATACATTTTAATGGTAATTTTATCATTTAGGCTAACCGTTGAATTACCACTAAATCCAACGGTAGCACTACTTGCTTTTACTGGTACTAGATAAGTTAATAGTGAAAAACCAACTACTAATGCCATTAATAAATTTAAACTTTTTATTCTTTTCATAAATTTCCTCCTAATGCAATGAAATTCTTCCTAAATAATGATTTAAAATCATTACTGAATCAAATAAGTCAATATCAGTATCATCATTGACATAAGCTGCTTCTTGATAAGCTCCTGTTAATAATGTTTTCGATAAATAGTGATTTAAAATTTTAACAGCATCGAATAAGTCAATTTCACCATCACCTGAAGTATCTCCTTTGATGACTACATATTTACGATCTTTTTCTACCCCATCAATTACTAGTTTAACAATCATACCAGTAGCTAGTTTTTCATCATCATTTATTTTTCTTGTTTCAGTTGCATCCCAAATTTCTAAATACTCATTTTCATTATCTAATTGATTTTTCATTTCTTGTCCAGTAGTATTTAATTTTACAGTTCTAATATAATTATTCATAATCGTATGTCCAAATTGAATGGAAGTAATAGTGCTTGCAGGATCAGCTTCTTTATTTACATTAATTTTATAAGTTAATACTGTACCATTTTCACTAGTTACTAAAATAATTACTTCTGTATTTCCACTCATTAATGGTGATAGTGTTAAAGTATGTGGTGAAGTATAAGTAGTTCCATTCATTTTCATAATAGCTGTGTTATCTTCTGTAATTGCCGTAATATCAATTGATGATACTGTTCTATCTACATTAACGGTATATAGGAATGTATTTTTATTAAATGTAAGGTTACCTTCACTTACTAAAATATTACTTAAGTAAGCATTAGTTGATGCTTCTTTTTCATAAGTAATTTTATAGTTTTTAATTGTAGTTCCATCTTCTGCTGTTACTTGAACAGTAATAGCAGATTTTCCTTCTATCTTAGGAATATTTACAGTATTACTTGACTGTTTTACCCCATTTACTAAATAACTTATTTTAGAAGTTCCCATGTTAGGAGTTGCATGAATAGTAAGTGTTTCTAAACTAAATGGTATTTTTCCAATAGAATATTCTAAAGAGTCCATACTAAACTTTTTATCAAGTTCATAACCTTCTACATTTAAACTACTTAAGTTAGCATCTGTTGATGCTTTTCTTTCTAGTCTTTTAATAATAACGATATAAGTTCTAGTAGAATTATCTTGGGCTTTTACGATAATACTTACTGGATTATTTCCTACTACTAAGTTATCTATCGTAACTGTTTTTGGAGTAAATGATACATTACCATTTATATCAACGGTTGCATTACTATCTTCTGTTTCCATAGAAAGATCAATACTAGTTACTTCATTTTCTACTGTTAAATTATAATTTTCTTTGGTTTTAATAAAATCAATTGAACCAATTGATGGAACTAAACTAATTAAATAATTATTACTTGATGGAATTATATTATAAGAAATATTATATGTCTTGTTAGTGATACCATCAGCAGCTGTTACTACTACTGTAATTACTTTATTACCCATTACATTTGGTATACTAACAATATTACTATCTTGTTTAATACCGTCTACATAGTATTCTATTGTAGATAAATTATTATTAGGAGTTGCATTTATTTTTAACTTAGTAGTTCCATATGGTAAATCTCCTAATGAATAATCTAGTGTTGTTTGAACAAAAGCTTTATCAAGAGGGTATCCTGTTACTGATAAATTACTTAATGTTGCATCTTTACTTAAGGCTTCAACTACTGTAAAGTGATAATTTAAAATCGTACCGTCTTCTGCTGTTGAAGTTAGAGTTACTTTATTATCAGATAAATGATAGTTACCATTTCCAGATACAGTAGTTTTATTAATGGTTGGAACTCCTTCAATAGAAAAATCATTGCTTCCATAAGGAACTGTTATTGTATATTCATATTTATTTGATACAAAACTTGGTGATAATGTTGCTCCTGTTAGTTTAACTTCTTTTAAAGAAGCATCACTTGATTTTGGTCTAATTACTTTAATCGTATAAGTTTTTGTTGTTTTACCATCTTCAGCAGTTACAGTTACAGTATAATAATTATCTTGTGTTGTTGATAAAGTAATTTCTTCTTGTTTTGCTATAGTAGCATTACTATCTTCTAAGATAGCTGTTACTTCAGTTGGAGATAATTTTTCTTTAGTAGCTTCTACTGTTACTTCATAATCATATATTTCACTATTAAAAGTTGGAACTAAAGCATAACCAGTTACTGCTAAAATACTTAAGTTAGCATTATTATTTTTATTTCTAGTAATATTTATTTTATAAGTTTTAATAGTACCATTTTGAGCTGTTACAGCTATTTCAAATGTATTTAATCCAGTAGTTAATCCTTTAGTACCAAGACCACTAATCGTTGCATCAGAATCTACTGTAGTAGCACCTATTTCAATACTTGTTTTTGTATATACTACATTATCTAAAGTATATTCTAAAGTATCTTTATTAAAATCTTTTACAGGATTACCATCTACTGTTAATGTTAATAAGTCATTATTTTCTTTTTTAGCTCTTACTACATTAATTACATAGTTTTGTCTAGCACCTGATTCACTTTCTACAGTAATCGTAATCGTATTATTACCAACATTTAAATCATGATTTCCAGTACCTGATAAAATCTTAGCACGACTATCAGATAAGGTAGCTTCGATATCAATAGAATCAATACTTCCACCTACATTTACGGTATAAGCAGTAGTATTTTGATTAAATTCAGGTGATAAATTTCCTTCACTTACAGTAATAGAAGATAATGTATTATCACTAGATTTCGTTCTAGATATATTTAATTTATAAGTTTTAGTTACTGATAAATCTTCACTTACTACCACTACTTCTATTTCTTTTGTACTTTCTGTCATAGTATAATGACCAATTCCAGATGTGATACTAGCATGAGGCTCAGTAGTAGTTGCACTTACATCAAATTCAGTTGTTTCAACAGGAACAGTTACATTATATTCTAAAGTATCTTTATTAAAACTTGGATTAAATGAACCATTTGTTACTGTTAATTCATCTAAAGTAGCAACATTAGATTTTTCCTTAGTAACAGCTAAGATATGATTTTTAATTGTGCCATCTTCTGCAGTTACTGTAATAATTACTTCATTTATAGTTGTTGTAACTAAAGGAGTATTTGTAAATGATACCGTAGCTTTTTTATCAAGATTAGTAATTGGATCATTTACTTCTACACTTAAATTACTACTATTTGCTTCAGTTATATTATTAGGAACAGTTACTTCATACTTCTTAGATGAAGTGTTATAAGTAGCTTTTTTACCAGCTAAAGTTATATTTTTAATACTTGTATCATTATTAAGATTACGTTTTACATTAATAATATAATCATGTGTAATACTAGTATCATGTGCAATAACTGTTATAGTTATCTTATTATTACCAGTATTAATTCTAACTAAACCATCACCTGTTTTGGTAGCTAAGTTATCATTAGGAGTAGCTACTATATTTAACTGGTGAGTATTATATGGTAAATCTGTTAAAGTGTAATTATCTTTTGTATTAGTAAAATCTGATATCGTTACACCATTAATCGTTAAATCTTTTAAAGTAATATCTTGTCTATGACTTCTAGTAATATAAATGGTATAAGTTTTTGTAGTATCATCTTCTGATTTAACTGTTACTTCAATTTTATTTCTAGTATCAAATTCTAATGGGAATGGATTAGATAAATCAGTAGTAATTTCTGCTTTATCAGTATCTTCTACTGTAGCACTTACTACTACTTCACTAGTTGTTCCTGGAACAGTTAATTCATAAGTTTGAGTTAATGGATTAAAGTTTTTAACAGTAGTTCCATTTACTTTTAAATCAGCTAAGTTATTATTAGAAGATTTTTGTCTAATAACATTTACAGTATAAGCAGTAATTGTTCCATCTTCTGCTGTTACTGTTAAGATAATTGTTTTAGTTGATTCACTAGCAGGCATTTGATAAGTTGTACCATTTACTGGTGAAACACTAGCAGTATCACTAATTTCAGCACTTAATTGAAATTGTAAAGTGTTAACTGGAACTTCAATACGGCAGTTATTACTACTATCTACTAAACAGTACCTAGACTCGTCATCACCTATCGTTAGATTGATTCTAGATACTCTAGAATCATTAGCCTTAGTTCTAGTTACTTTAATAGAATATTCTTGTTCGGTACCATCTTCAGCTGTTACTGTAAAACGATAATCATTTACCATAGTAGTAACTAGTTGAAGTGTTTGATTTTTAGTTATTTTAGCATCAGATGAAGTTGTAAATAAAACATCATCAGGTGTTAAAACAGTTACACTATTTGGTACAGTTACTTCATAAATCCCAACATCAGTATTTACTGCTTCAATACCGGCAACAGTTAAATTTGAAATTGAAACATCACTATTACGAGCACGTTTAATATTTAATTTATATACTTTTTCTGTACCATTTTGAGCTGTTACTGTAATTAATATTTCATTGTTTCCAGTTTTTAAAGTAACATTACCATCACCTTTTACAGTAGCATAAGAATTAGTTTTAGAAGTTTCAATATTAATATCTTTTTTATTAAATTCAACACTATCTAATGTATATTCAAAAGTATCTTTATTGAAGTTTTTAACACTGATGCCATCTACTTTAATATCATCTAAAGTAGCTATATCATATTCTTTTCTAGTAACATTAATGATATAAGAAGAAGTTGTTTTATTTTCAGCTTCTACTATTACTTCTACTTGATTAGCACCAAACTTTAAGTTTGTATTTCCGGTAATAGATTTAATATTTCCATATAAAGAATTTGGAACAGCATCTACATTAATTTCAGTTATATCAGCATCAACAGTAGCAGTATATGTTCTAGTACTTTGACTAAATACTGGTGATAAGGTTCCGTGATCAATTGTTAAAGATTTTAAACTACTATCAGTTGATTTTGATCTAATTAGATTAATCGTATAAGTATTTATAGTACCATCTTCAGCAGTTACAACAACTGATACATCAGTAGTTGAGATTGGAAAAGTCTCAGTTTTGGTATTTGGACTAGCTGTTGTAGTACCAGTAGCATTATCATAAATAGCTACACTTGCTTTACCAGTATCTTTTACTGTAGCAGTAATAGTAACATCAGTTACTGTAGCATCATAATTATAAGAATAAGTTCCATTAAAACTTTCTTGAAATGTTGGTGACATAGTTGCTTGAGGAGTAGATGTAATCGTTAAATTAGATAATTTGTTTTCATTAGATAGACGATAAACTTTTAGTTTATAATTTCTAGTTGTGTTATCTTGTGCAGTTACCTTTATCGTAAACTCATTAGCACCTACTTTTAAATTAACCGTTCCAAGTCCACTAATAGTAGCTTTTCCTGTATCATCTACTAAACCATTTATAAGTAATGAGGTTTTATTATTTGCTACTTGTCCTAAATCATATTCTTGAATAGTTTTATTAAAATTATTTACTAAATTACCATCAACTGTTAATGTTTTTAAATAGCTATTATTACTTGCTGCTTCACGATTTATTGTTAAATTATAATTTTGAGTAGTACAGGTATTACCTGGAACACTAGCATATTTACTAAGACAGTTTTCAGCTTTTACTACTAAAGTTTTATTATTTGATAAATTTCCAGAATTAGGTAGATTCCAATTTCCTAATCCACTATCAACATAAGCATTTTTATGATTCGTAGTAGCACTTACTGATGTTGAATTAATAGCATAAGGAATTGTCGCTTGATAAGCATAAGTTCCACTAATCATATTTCCAAGACTAATACTGTTCGTTAAATTAATTGCTGATAATGTTGCATCATTTGATAATCTATAAACATTAATGGTATAAGTTTCTGTATTACCATAAGCAGCTGTTACTGTTAGATTAAAGGTATTACTTCCTACATTTAAGTTCTTTTTACCAATACCACCTGATAAGACAGATGCTTGACTATGATTAGCTGTTGCTGATAAATTAATAAAACTAATATTATTAGGAACAATATAATCATAAGTTTTTTGACTACTACCTGCTGTAAAAGAAGGGTTTGATTGATAAGTAGTACTTCCATTAGTTACAGATAAAGTTCCAAGTGTTGCATCATGTGATATTTCTTCTCCTGGAATATTAACGCTAATATCCGTTGTGTTAATCTCATATTGAGTACCATCAAAATCTGTTGCATCTTGTCGCCCACCCTCTTTAGAAAAATTAACAGAAGCACTTCCTGTAGCTGAGTCATTAAGCTTTAGGAAAAAATATACTAACTCAGTTTCACTAGTCAACGGTTTGTTTTTGCTATCGACAAAACTTCCACCAATAACACCTGTAGCAGAATTATAATTCCAGTCAGTAGTATAGTTTGATTTTCTAGGCCAATTATTAGTTTCAAAAAATAAGAATTCTCCTTCATCTTCAGCAGGTGTCCAAATAGCAGTATCTATCAACAATCTTGAATTAATACTAGTAATTACTTGTGGAGAACCTGGCACATAGTTCAAAATAAACATAATTGTGCTACCAGCATCTACCTCATCATTATTATTAATAACATAAGTAGATAAATCGCCATTAATATAATCAGTATAGCAGTTATTATAATCATCATAAGTTAATAAATTATTATATTTATTGCTATCACACTTTACCATTTTCAAATTCAAATTATGTGGTGTATCTGCGTATACATTAGTTGTTATCATTAAAGCAAATAACATAAATAATGCATATACCATTTTTTTAATTCTCTTATTACTATTCATATCTAACAGCCTACTTTCACTATTCTATCTAATTATATCAATATTTTTATTTTTTTTCTACATAATTTTACAAAAAAAAAGAAGAAGCATTTTTTTCAATGGATTCTTCTATTTTTTACTATTTTTTTCATATAAATCTGTATTTAAAGTATTAATTTTACCAGAAATATAGTTTTTCATTTTATTAATATCTGCTACTGTATTATAAGTATCAATATTAATATCTGTAGCAGCTTTTTCAATTTCATTAAACTCAATTTTACCAGATATTTCATTTTTTGACTTATTAATATCTGCTACTGTAATATAACCATCACCATTAATATCTCCTTTAACAACTAATACTAATTGATCATATACAGTACCATTAATTGATAATTTAACTATATATCTTGTTTTTACAATATCATCAATAGAAACTATTTCTGTTTCCGTCTTTTCATATACATTTACCGTATCACGATCATTTTTTAAATTATTTAAAAAGTCTTCAACAGTCGTATAAGGTTCCATACCTGTGATATATTCATAACCTTCAGTATCACGGTTAATAACATAAGTATCTGTTTCTATCTTAGGATTAATTACATGAACGGTAACTGTTTTCGTTAATGATTTATTTCTAGTAGAAGTTATAGTAATCGTTGTATCTCCTACTGTTAATGGTGTAATTAAACCTGTATCTGATACAGTAAGAATAGATTTATTATTTACTGTATAAGTCATACCTTTATAATCAGTATTTTCAGGATTATATTTTATGTCAATTTGATAATCATTGCCAACTGGTACATTAATTTCTAAATCTGTATCAAAAGAAATAATATCTGTTTTCTTATATACTTCAATATTTACTGATTCTTGTGTAATACCATCTTCAGCAATAGAAGTAATTGTGATGATATTTTTACCAGCAAATAAAGTTGTTACACCATTACCAACTACTAATGCATCTTTTGAATTAGTAGTAACATCAAAGGAAATATTATTAACATCACCTTCTACTTCTATAGTGTAAGATTTAGTATCTGATGTAAAACTAGGATTAAGACTACCAACACTTGGTTTAATATTAGTAATTAAAGCATCATGACTAGCTTCTCTTACAATAGTAACTTCATAAGTATTTACTAAACCACTTTGAGAAGTAACAGTAATATATTTAGTTACTGTTCCAACAGTTAATGGATAAGTTTGTAATCCGTTAACGGTAGCATTTTCTGATACAGTTCCTGATAATGTTACATATTTAGTACCAACTGGTACATTTAAAGTATAACTATTTACATCTTTATCAAACTTAGGAGTAATATTACCTGTACTACTTTCTAGAGTTAATAATTTATTTTCATCACTATTTTCTCTAGTAACAACAAGTTTATATACTCTTTCTGCTTTGGAAATACTAACTACTTTAATATAAATTGTGTTCTCTCCTGGCGTTAAATTAATAGTTGTAACTCCTGTTGTTTCTTTATAATCTGTATCTTTTTTAATATAAACGGTACTTGTTGATAACTCTGGTGTTGCTTTTAATTCAATAGAAGCTATATTATTTGCTACTGTTAAAGTATAATTTTGAATTGTTTTATCAAACTCTGGTGTAATATCATGATTCATTACAGATAAAACACTTAAATAAGTATTACTTGCTTCTTGTCTAATAGCATCAATTGTATAAGTAGTAGCTTCTCCATTATAAGATACTTTTACAGTAATGATATTATGTCCAACTTCTAAGTTATCATTTCCATAAATATCTACTACAGCATCAGGATTATGAGTCTTATAAGTAACAGTAGCACTTTCATATTCATTTGGAATATTTACAATATAGTTAAGAGTATTTGGATTAAAATCTGGTGTTAAAGCACCCTCTAATACACTTAAATCTTCTAGTAGTGTTTGTTCTAATTCATTTTCTTTTCTAGTTACTGTTATTGTATAAGTTTTAATTGTTCCATCTTCTGCTGTTACCATAATCTGAATTTTATTTTTTCCTTCTACAAGATTATAATTACCATTTCCAGATACAGTAGCTTTATCTGATTCACTTTTACCAGTTACATTAATAGAATCAATATAATTTTCAAGTTCTACTGTATATTCTAAAGTATCTTTATCAAAGTTAGGTACTAATTCACCATTATTAATCGTTAAACTTTCTAGATTATTATTAGATTCTTTTTTCTTAGTTACTACTACAGTATATACTTTTGTAGTCCCATCTTGGGCTACTACAGTAAGTTTTACTGTTAAATCTTCACCAGTTAACTTATAAATACCATTTCCAGTTATTTTAGCAGTAGTATCTTCTCTAATACCAATTATTTGGATAGTATTTATATTACTTTCTACATGATAAATATAATTATATTTTTCTTTATCAAAAGTAAAATCCTTTTCTGGGAAAGTAACGATATCACTTAAGTAAGCATTACTTGATGCTTTTTTAGTAACAATAATAGTATATTCTAAACTTGTTTTACCATCTTGAGCAAGAGTCGTAATAGTAATCGCGTTTTCACCTATTTTTAAGTTTTTATTACCACTTATTGTATAAGTTGCTTTTTCATCCATCATAGTTACTGTTTCTGTTAATTTAGTTACAGTATTCTCAACTTCCATTGTATAAGCATTTTTATTTTTATCAAATACAGGAGCTAATATACCATAATCAAATGATAAATTTTTAATACGAGCTTCATTTGGTCCAGCACGATAAATATCTAATTGATAGTTTCTAACACTACCCTCATAGTTGGTAACTCTGATAACGAAAGAGTTTTTACCAGCATCTACATTTAACATAATCTTAGGATCATCTACTTTCATATCTACTTTTGTTTTCGTAGTAGAACCTAATTTATATACCTCAACAGTTGAATACATTTTTTCTTCTGCTTGTAAGTGTAGATTAACCCTTTTTGTATCTTTTAAAACTTCAGCTGTATAATTCATAATCCCAATATTAAAGACTGGTTCTAATGTAGCTTCATCAATATACATATTAATTAAGCGATTACTTGCTGTAGGTTTTGGAAGTTTAGTAGCATGAATAATATAGGTTTTAATATCACCATTTTCTGCTGTTACTATTACTTCAATATCTTTGGTAATACCAATTTCTAAATCTGTATTATTTCTTATTTCAACAGTTGCATCTTTAGAATTTGTTTCATAAATAACAGTAGCACTATCATATTCATATGGAATATCAACATTATATTCTAAAATATCTTTATTAAAGCTTGGATCTATTAATCCTTCTGCTACTTGTAATGATTTTAACAAATTATCACTACATTTTTTTCTATTAACATGAATTGTATAATCTCTACTATTTTCACCATAACTTACAGTAATTACTATATCATTATTACCTGTATTTAATTGATATTCACCTAATCCATCAATATCATTTAATGTTTCTTTTAAAGTAGCATCAACGATAACACTATCAATTTCATAATCAACCGATACATTATATTCTAAAGTATCTGGATCAAATACTGGATCTAAATCATAAATAGTATCATCATGACTTACAGTTAAACTGTTTAATCCAAATTCAAATTCTCTATTTATAGTTATATTATAAGTATTTACTAATCCACTTTCACTAGTTACCGTAATTGGAATTACATTAATTCCATAATCTAAAATATAACTACCATTTCCCACTATTGTTTGCATTTTTTGACCTTTAATAGTTTTAATGTTTATTTCACTGATATCTTTTGAAACATTTACAGTATAATCATTTACTTCATTATTAAAGTCTGGTGTTAATGGATAAATAGTTTCTATTTCATTTTTCATAGAAGAAACAGTAATACCATTTAATAAATTATTATCACTTGCACTCCTATTAGCATGAATTTTATAAGTTTTACCACGTGTTTTATCAGCAGATAATACTACAACATTTACGATATTTTCACCAGTTACAAAGTTGGAATTGCCAGTAATATATACTAATTGGTCTTCTGCTTCTTTAGTATAAATAATATCTAGTTGGTTAACGGTACTATCAATATTAATGTAGTAGTCAACGATATTTTTAACAAACGCTGGTGATAATTCATAACCTGTTACTTTCAAATTAGCTAAGTTAACATTATCACTTTGCTTTCTTATAATATTTAAAGTATATGTAGATGGATCACCTATTTCTGGTGTTACTATAATTTGGAAAGTATTTAAACCAGGTGTTAAATTAAATTCACCATTTCCAGATACTGTTGTATGAGTAGTATCAATAGCAGTACCCTCAATTTTAACGGTGCTAATTTCACTATCTACTTCTAATACATAATCAAATTTATACTTATTGAAAACTTGTAAGAAATCACCGGTATCACCTGATGAAACAGTTAAACTAGCAAGTAGATTACTATATTTTTCATTACGATAAGCATGAATGATATAGTCTTTTTCGTTACAACCATATCTTGTTTTAACAGTAGTAGAACAACTTTCTGATTTAGTATGAACTATAATATCATTACGTCCAAAGTATAATACTTTAGCACCTTTTATTTCTATTTGTTGATTATCATTTTTCTTTTCAACATCAAGTTCATATTTACCACTTTCTATTGCATTAAATTCTACGTTGTATTCATATAAATTTTCATCAAAATTTGTAATCTCATATTCTGGAGTAATAAAGGAAATACCTAGAATATTAGGATCACTGCTTGCTTCTCTATATACTGTTAAAGTATAATCAAAAGTTTCATTTAATGAATTTTTTACTCTTATGATAATAGTATTTTCACCAACACTTAAATTACTATTTCCAATTATTTCATAAGTTTGTAGATTGTTTTTAGGTGTTATTACTAAATCATCTAAACTAGTAATTTCATTAGGGATATAGATTTCATAGTTAGTAGTATCTTCATTAAATACTTTATCAAAAGTACATATACCACTACAGTCATCTTCTTTTTGGAAATTAGCTTCAATATTAGCTAGTTTTAACTCTCTTGTTTTACTTCTTACCAAGTTAACAGTATAAATAGCTACATCACCATTTTCAGCTGTTACCATAAATTGATACTGATTATCATAAGTTAATTTTTGAGGAAGCATTACATTATGTAAAGCATATTCATTACTTAATGTAATAGAAGTAAGAGTAGCATTTGTATCTGTATCAAAAATATCATAATTAAATTCTTTATCACTGTTTGGTTTTATCTCAACACCATCTACTACAATTTTATCAACATTATTATTAGTAGATAACTCTGGTAATACAGAAATGTGATAATACTTCTGAACGACACCATCACCTGCTGTTACTGTAATCGTATAGATATTACTTGTTTTATCAAAATCAATATCTAGTTTATTATCTAAAGTAATACTAGCATTTTTATCTGATAAACTGTAAATTATTTCATCTCTAGTTAATGTTTTTTTCGTTCTTGGAACTCTAATTGTATATTCAGTTTCTTCTGGGTCATAAGTTTCTTCAAATGGGTAATTTTTTACTGATAAACTACTAAGTTGTGCATTAACTGAATCACATCTAGTAATTTCTATTGTATAAGTTTTTTCTGTCTTATCTTCAGCTCTTACTACTATTTCAATCGTATTAAGTCCATACTCTAGATTAAATGGTTTACTTAAATCTGTTACAACAGTAGCTTTTGTATCAGCTAAAACTGCCGTTATCATTACTTGATTCATAGTACCAATTACTGTTTTCTCATAACTTAATTTAGTTGATGAAAAATTAGGTAATGAAACATAGTTTACTTGTAGGTCCATTAAATCATTATTACTAGATTCACTACGAATAATACGAACAGTATAAGTATCAGTAGTATCATCTTCAGCTGTTACTGTTAAAGAAATATCTTTATTATATTCTGTAGCTAATAGAGTATGTTTAGATGGATTAGCTGGATTAACACTAGCCATATCAGGAAGTGTTGCTTCTAAAGTAAAATCAGAAGTATTACTTGGTACTTCAATAGTACATAATTTAGAAGTTGGGTCCATATTACAGCTAAATTTATTATCAGATACTGTTACAGTAACACTAGAAATTGTTGTATCACTAGATTTTTCACGACTTACATTTAATATATAAGTTGATTTATTAGTTCCATCTTCTGATGTAGATACAATTGTATATTTTGTTACTTTTCCTGATACTAAATCTTTGTCTTCAAAAGTTACTGTACTATCTGGATCTATTGTTGTATAAGTAAAATTATCTTTACTTAAATGGTTTATAAAGTTAGGTACTGTTACATTATATTCATAAGTATCAGATTGGAAAACTGGATCTAGTATATAGGTACTAAGTTCTAAATTAGACAATCTAGATTCATTAGAAAGTGGTCTTCTTATTGTAACATTATATACTCTTTCTTCTCCACGACTTGATGTTACAGTAATAGGAATATCTAAATATTTTTCATTGGCTGGGAAGTTATAATCACCATTTCCAGTAATTGTAGCAATATCAACTTCTTTAGTAGCTAATACAGTACAAGAAGTTACATTACTTTCTGTAAATACAGTATAAGAAGTAGTTTCTCTATCAAAAACTGGATCTAAATTACCACAACTAACATTTAAAGTAGATAAATAATTATTAATTACTACTTCATCTGTTAAAGTTAAAGTATAAGTAGTTTCAGTATTATCTTCTGCTTTTACAGTAACCGTAATATTATTACTTGTAGTAATATCAGGTATCGTAATTACATTTTTATAAGTATTTGAAGAAGTAGTTACTTGTTCATTATTATCTATCATAATACTTTTAATAGTAGCTGTATTCTTTAGTGTTTTTAACTCTAGGTTAGCACTTGTTAGAGTACTAGGAATAAATACTTCATAAGTAGTTGTATCTTTATCAAACTTAGGAGTAAATTCATAATTACCAAGTTTAAATATTTCTAATCTAGAGTCTGTTGATACTACTTTGGTAACAGTAAGTTTATAAGTATTTGTAGTTTTCTTATCTTCAGCTGTTACCTTGATTAGAACTTCTTGCGTTTGATCATTTGAAAAATTACTATTACCTTCTACTGTATAAGTAGCATAAGAATCTGTTAAGACAATATTATCTAAATTCAAACTAGATTCATCAGTAGTAATTGTATAATTAAAGGTATTTTTATCAAATGTTTCATTAGTAGTAATACCTAGTGAATCAATAGTAGCAATATTATTATCTAACCTATTTATCACTAAATTATAAGTAGATGTCGTATTATCTTCAGCAGTAACAATAATCATATAAATATTACTTCCTGTTATTAGATTAATATCATTATCTACAATATCACCATTGATATCATAAATTTTATAACTAGCATACTCATTTCTAACAGTTGGCGTTATAGTAAGATTATGAGCTTTTGTATTTAAAGTATATTGATAACTTTCGGAATTAAATTCTTCATTTAATCCTTCACTAGTCGTTAAGTTTGATAGTTTAGAATCACTACTCTTATTTCTATTAATAGTAATTTTATAAGTTCTAACATTACCATTTTGAGCAGTAACATTTATAAAGAAAATATTTTCTCCTAAAGTTAATTCTTGTGGGAAAGTATCTATAATGTTACCAGTTGAATCAGTGATAGAATAAGTAGCATTCTTACTTTCTATAGTAGCATTTATCGTAATACGACTATCTTCTGTTGTTTTTGTATATTCCAATAATTCTCTTGAAAATTCTTGTTCAAATCCAGTGTTGGTAGTTAAATTTGATAAATAATTATTATCATCTAATACAAAATTAGCATTAATTTTATAGATTCTAATATCTCCCGTTTCACTGGTTACTTTGATTTCAATTTCATTTAATCCAAGATTTAGTTTTAAATTTCCAATTATTTCTACTTTAGCATATTTATTATTTGGAATTGCGGTAATTTCAATATTTACTTTATGGGTATCAAAATTATATTCTAAGGTATTTGGATCAAAGGAAGGATTAAGAATAATATCTTTTACTTCTAGTGTTTTTAAAGTATTATCACTACTTAATTCTCTTGTTACAGTTAAAGTATATACTTTTTCTACACCAGTTTCACTAGTTACGGTAATTGTGATGATATTCTCCCCTGGTATTAAATTTTTAGCATTATCACTAATTACTACTTTGGCATATTTGTTATTTGGAACTGCCTTAATATTTAGTGAATGATCATTGGTAGTAAAACTATAATTTAAGGTATCTGGATTGAAATTAGGAATTAGAGTATTCTCTTCTACTTCTAAACTAGCTAGTGTATTATCACTAGATTTTTCCCTTGTGATTATTACAGAGTATGTTCTAGTAGTTCCATCTTCTGCAGTCACAACAATATTATTTTCAGAAGGATTATCTGATAATAAATTAATATTTTTTACATATACACTACTATTTCCAATTGATGCACGCTTTTTACCATTAGAAGTTGCAGTTAAGACTACATTCGTTATATCATTTGGTAAATTTAATACATATTTATCATATAATGGATCAAAATTTGGTGTTAGTATGTAATTTTCATTACCATTTGTTACTAATAATGATTGTAAGTAATTATCATTGTAGCCAGTACGATTTACTATTAATTTATAATCACAAGTTGATTTATCTTCTGATGTTACTCTAATAGTTATTTCATTTTTACCAGCAATTAAATTATTGTAATTACCTATTATTTGATATGTAGAAGTTGCTGCTTGAGGTGTTGCATTTATAGTTAGTTTTTCAACTTCTCCAGTTACATATAAATAATATACAAATTTTGTAGATTCAAACTTTTCTGTTAGTGTAGCTTCATCTACTGTTAAATCAGCAAGTAAAGTATTACTATTTGCTTTTCTTCTTACCACAATAGTATAAGTTAAACTGCTACCATCTTGAGCAGTTACTACTACATTAATAGTATTTGCACCAACATTTAAGTCATATTCTTGTAAACCAGTAGAAGTTGCTAATAATTCATCTTCTAAAGTACCGGTTAAAGATATTTTAGAAACAGAGTTTTCTACTTCTAGGTCATATTTTAAATTCATTTTGTTGAATTCTGGACTAAGAGTTATTTTTTTAGGATTATCTTTATTCGTAATATCTGTTACTGTTAAATCTGTTAAGAAAGCATTATTACTTTCTAGTCTAGTAACATAAATGGTATATTGTTTTTCGGTACCATTTTGAGCTGTTACTGTTATCTTAATAGTATTTTGTCCATAATCTAGAGTATTAGGTTTAGTAATTTTTACAGTAGCATTTGGATCATCTGCTATAGCTTCTATTTCAACATTTTCTGTTTCATGAGGAACTGTTACATAGTAATCTGTTATATTGTAAGAATAATTAATATCATACTCAGGTGAAGTCATCTTTAAAGATCTTAAATCGGCATTACCAGTCATATCACGGTAAATGTCATAATACCATGAAGTAGTATTATTTTTATCTTCTGATGTAACATATATTTGGAATTTATTGCTTCCACCTGATAATTCATATAAACCATCACCATTTACTGTTTGGAAATAATGAGCTTTATCTACTACCATTACGATTTCACGGATAGTATATGGTACTTTTACTTGATATGAGTTAGTATTTTCATCAAATTTATAAACACAAGCACCTTCCATAGAAGAACAGTATTCTTGAAGTAAACCATTAATTAAAATATTTTTAGGAGAAGCATTAGTATCAGCTTTTCTTGTTACTACTACTTTATAAGTTTTGGTATAACCGTTTTCAGCAGTTACCACTAATGGTATTTCTGTAGTACCAGCTTCAATAATATAATCACCATTTCCAACAACACTTGCTTTACCATCTGCTGGAACTCCTTCAATATTAATTTCAACTTCATCACTTGCTAAGGTTAAGTAATAAGTATCGGTATTATAATCCCAGTCTGGAGTCATTACTCCTTTATTTGAAATGATACCATCAAGGTAGTTATTTTCACTTTCTTGATAAGGAATTGTGATTTTGGCATAACCATTACCGGCATGTCCTGTTTCTTGTGTTCCTGTTGGTGAAGTAAAGGAATTAGAACCACTTAAGGTGTTAGCATTTGTTAAATAATAATCACTGTTTAATAGCCATTTACTGTCATTTTCAATTACGGATGCGTTTTCTTCGGTATAGATGAAACCAGATCCACCACCGCCACCGTTAGACCAGCCGCTTGTAGCTCCACTTCCACCACCGTACCAGCCGCCACCGCCGCCGCCACCGTAGTAATTTCCACCACTAGTAGGAGCGTTAGCACCAATACCAAATTTACCTATTGTTCCAATTGCACTACTATATTTTCCGTAAGTTCCACCTTCTGTTTGTGTACCACCACCAGCTTGTGTTCCACATGAACCACTGGAACTAGTACCACCACCATTAAAGCCTCCACCTACAGCACCACTAGCACAACCGTCTGATCCGTGTCCGCCACCACCACCAGCAACGATTACACGACTATATAAAGAGTCTGTACCAATACGAATATCTGATGCTCCTCCACCTTTACCAACGCGAGAAGTACCACCACCATTAAATCCACCACTGGCACCACTTCCACCAGCATATACATAAAGAATAGTACCTTTGGTTAAGTAAATATTACCATAAGAGTAACCACCACGGCCACCACCATTACCACCTTGGGCTCCCCAAACTTCTAGTAAATATTCATGGTCGTATGGAATAATTACAGTTTGAACATTACCATTATAACTTAAATCTTTTTCATAACCACTTACAGTTACTCGTTTTACATGAAGAATATAAGTTGTTGTATCAACATGTGGTTCTGTTACATTGATCGTAATATCAAAATTGTCAGATTCAATGTAGCCATCGCCAGTTACTGTAGCTTTAGCTTCATTATCATATAAATCAACAATAGTATTCACTGCAGCTATATGACTTTCAAATTCAATATCAAATTCCGTTTGATCATTAGGAATTGGTATTTCTATTACTGAACCACCACTACTGTTAAAGGTTAATTTTTTAATTTTACTTGAGTGAGGTAAAGTAATGTTTAAAGTATAAGTTTTCGTACTTGTACCAGTTTCATTGGTTACTGAAATTGGTATTTTATAAGTATTATTTTTATTAGAAATATGACCGATATTAGTAATAATTTGGTCGGCTGAACCTTTATCAACTGTTAAATCATACTCATCCATATAATAAGGTAAGGTTACATTATAAGTTAAAGTATCTTTATCAAAAGTTTTATCAGAAAATTCAGAGATAGAATGTTCATCAAAATAGATATTATTTAAATAATCAATATCATTTGCTTCACGGTGAATGTGATATGTAAATACTTCTACAGCGCCATTAATATAAGTAATGGTTATATTATAAGTATTATCACCAACGTGAATTTCTTGTTTACCATCACCATCTACTTTTAAGATAGAATCACTATCAGTTACTGTGAAGGTTACTAAAGAAGAATCATTACTAGATAAAGTTCCAGTATATTCTTTTGTATCATAATCAAATTCTTTATCTAAAGTAACATTATCACTAACGATAATATCATAATCATATGATAATGAGAAAGATATTTTAACGAATCCATTACCAGTATGACCTGTTTCATTACCACCTTTTGGTGCTGGGAAGCTAGTGTTTCCTGCTTTAGTAGATGCTTCAGATAGATACTGACTAGATGATAATAAGTATTCATCAGGTACAATAGACGCGTTTGATTCGGTCCAAACAAAACCAGAACCTCCACCGCCTCCACGGTCATCGTCTCCAGAACCGTCAACGCCAGCTCCGCCACCGCCGTACCAGCCGCCGCCACCGCCTCCGCCGTAGCCACCATTAGCCGCAATACCCGCTCCACCTTTTCCAAATGTTCCATTATTTTCGCCTGCTAAAGTCTGAGTAGCTCCTTGGGCACCATTACCATAACTGCCATTACCAATTCCGCCAGTAATTCCACCACCAAATCCTCCGGCGTTGCTAGTTGCTCCGACAGAGCCACCACCTCCAGCAACTATTAAACGATTATATAATGATTGGCCACCTAAGCGAATATCTGATGCACCACCACCATAGATAGTGCCATAACCTGCTTTTCCGCCACCGTTCCAGCCACCATTATTACCGTTACTTCCAACATATACATATAAAATTTGCCCTTTATTTAAGAAAATTTGCCCAGTTGAATAGCCACCTGCTCCACCATTATTAGCTCCACGATGTCCACCTTGGGCACCCCATGCTTCAAGAGTATAAATTCCAGCTGCAGGAGCAATAAATTTTTGTGGCAAGCCACTATATTCATAACCATAAGATCCTGTTGTACCACTCATTAAGTAATCACTTTGCTTATGGAAAGTAATTTTATAATTAACTGTTAAACCAGTAATATCATTTTTTACATCAACACTATATACATATTGTTTACTGTTTGTGATATCATAGCTGCCCGTATGACTTTCAACCATAGAATAGCCATCATTTAATTGAAGATTAACAGTGATACTATTTACACTATCAAGTACTGAAATATTGTATTCATAAATTGTATAATCAAAATCAATTGGAACTGCACCATCATTAATCGTAATATCAGCAACACCATTGATTAATTTAGGACTAATTCTGACATAACCATCACCAGGATGACCAGTTTCGTTAGAACCAGTTGGCGACAAAAACGAAACATCACCATTTATTAAAGAAGCATTCGTTAAATAGTTTTTATCAGTAACTAAGTAACCTTGTGGTACATATTTACTATTTTCACTAGTAAAAGCAAAATTGGAACCACCGCCACCGCCACGATCATCGTCACCAGAACCATCAGGATTAGCTCCACCGCCGCCGTACCAGCCTCCGCCACCGGCACCAGCATAGCCGCTATTTCCAAATGCTCCGTCTCCACCGTAGCCAAAGCCAGCACGATAACTTCCAGCTGCATTAATAGAACCTGCTGTTCCACCTGAACCATATCCACTTGAACTTGTACCAGCAGCTGCTCCTGAATTAGCACCCACGGAACCACCACCAGCAGCAACTATGACTCTATTATATAAAGTATTACCACCATAACGGATATCAGTAGCACCACCACCATACATATTAGTAGTTTCATGCCAAACACCGCCTGTCGTATAATAACCAACGGTATGACCACCACCATTATAACCCTTTTTTAAGCCATCTTTTGTTAAGGTAGAACCAGATCCACCTACGTAAATATATAATACTTCACCTTTTACTAAATACATATCAGCTTTGGCATAGCCACCTTTTCCACCATTATTACTTCCACGGTGTCCACCTTGTGCCCCCCAAGTTTCAAGAGTATAAATACCTGTTGCTGGTACATAAAATTTTTCATAATCACCAGTATATGAGTAACCATATGATACACTGCTACGATTTTCTAAGTAAGCATTTTGTTTTTTTACTGTTACTGTATAAATTTGCACAACACCAGTTTCATTATCTGTTAAAGTAATAGTATTCGTAACAGATAATTTATTAGTCATATCGGTACTACGATTTGATTGAGTTAAATTGTAACCTTCCTCAGTAGTTATATTAAAACGAATATTTTCAATGTCATTATCTACAGTTAAATCATAATTATAGATATTATATTTATAATCTATTGGAACATTTCCACGATTGATTTCAAAATTAGTAATTCCATCTAATTTTACAGCAGTTATTTTAGCATAACCATCACCTGTTCTATTGCCATCAGTATAGTCAATTGATGTCATTAAATAATCATTAGAAACAGAATAGCCGCTTGGTACATATTGCTTAGTTTGTGAGTTCCAAGTAAAACTTGAACCACCGCCTCCACCGCGATCATCGTCACCAGAGCCATCAGGATTAGCTCCACCGCCTCCGTACCAGCCACCTCCACCAGCACCAGCATAACCGCCTGAACCAGAAGTTCCATCACCACCATAACCAAATCCTGCACGGTAACCACCAGCTGCTGATAAAGAAGCTCCACCGCCGCCAGAACCATATCCACCTGAAGTTTCCCCGGTAAGACCACCATAGCCACCGGCACCAGCTCCAACGGAACCTCCACCGCCAGCAACAATTAATCTTGATTTAAGGCTTGCCTCATTATTCCATTCACCAGATACAAAACGAATATCAGTAGCACCACCACCATATATTTTTAACTGTGGTTGAAATCCTCCACCATTGTATCCTGTATGAGTTTGACCACTACCACCAACATAAATATATAGAGTATCTCCCCTTTTTAGATATACTTCTCCTGTTGCATAGCCACCTTTTCCACCGTTATTAGACCCACGGTGTCCACCTTGAGCTCCCCAAGTTTCAAGTTTATAAATACCACTTCTTGGAACAACAAAAGTTTGATAATCACCTGTGTAATTAAATTCATATATATTACTATTAGTTCCTGCATCTACTATTGGTAATCCCAAAAATCCTGTTAATAAAGTTACTAACAAGATACTAAATACCTTTTTACTTCGTTTTAATTTATTAAATACTCTATTCATACTATCACCATTTTACTCTATAAATAAGTATACTATATTTGTCTTATTTTGTCATTAAAATGGAACTTTTTTTTTCACTTTTGTACGCATAAAAAGTCTGCTATATTTAGCAGACCATCTATTTCTTATTTTGTTTCTTCTACTTCAAATCCACAAACTAGATTTGTATCAATACGGTAATCCTTTTTACCATAAGGTTCTTTAGGATAAATAATAACCATAGAATTTGTTTTATCACATTCTTGATTTGTTTTACTATTTACAAATTTCTTGATAATTTCTTCTGACTCATCTTTTTTATAACGGGCTAAATTATCTAAACTTACTTTAATACCAATATCAGTATATTTTTCTAAGAATGTTTTCTTTTCTTCATCAGTTTTCCCTATTTGATTATAGTAAAAATCTTCATAAAATGATATTCCTAGTTCTTTTAATTCTTTTGTTAGTTTTTGAGACTCATTTTTTGAGTGATTATTAAATATCAGAAATAAGCTGATAATTACTATTAATAGTAATATAATACCCCCTATTATATAATAATGTTTTTTATTTAGTTTTTTTAAATTTATTTTTTTCATACTTCTACCTACCTAACGCATTCATTATAACATATTTTTATCATTTGAAACATATAAGTGTAAAAAAATACTAACTCTCTATCTCTATTTAGAGAAAGTTAGAATTAGTATTTATATTTATTATTATTTTATCACTCAAATTATTTAAATAAATTTAAAATTTGTTGAAAGAAGTTAGTTACACTTTTCGTTATTTTTTGTATTAGGCTTTTTTCTTTTTGAGTAGTAACTTGGTGTGAAACTATTGTATTCTTTTCCTCTTTTTTACTTTCTACTTCTTCTTGTTTTACGATTTCGGTATTTTCTTTTTCAGTATTTAAATTTATTTCATTTTCTGGTTCTACTTTGATTTCTTTTTCATTCTTTATAGATTCAGTGTTTATAGCTGGTATTTCTATATTTTTTAGTTCTTCATTTTTATTTTTTTGAATAATATCAATTTCTTTAGTTACCACATTAGTAGCAATATAATCTTTACTATCTGTTAGTTTTGTGTTTGTTAGAGTAATTGTAGTAGTACCTTCTTGTAAAGCTTTGAATGTAAATTCATATACAGTTAAATTATCTTTAATACCGTTCTCTAGAGTAAAATCAAGTCCAGCTATTTTATAGTTATAATCCTCATTAATTTGAAATTGGTATGGTGTATCTATTTCTTTTGAAGAAATATATTCAATTTTTGTGTTATCAAATGATAAATTACCACCCATACTAACAACACCATCGTAAGTATCTTTAATATCTTCAACATTCATTTTTACTGTAAAAGTATCACCAACTGTAACTGTATCATCACTATTAAATGATACTGTAGCATTTCCCATAGCATAAACAGAAGTAGTAGAGCTTAATAAACCAATTGTCATTAATCCTACAAGTATTTTATTTTTCATATAAATTTTCCCCCCTTTTTATCTAAGATGCCCCTTTCCTTTTAAGTTGTGCGTTATTATACCACAAAATGTCAAAAAAAGCAAACTTTTTCATTTCTATAAGTTGACATTTACATTTTTTTAAGATAGAATTGAAATGTACTCAAAAAAGAGGAATAAACATATAATAAAATATATGGGTCTATAGCCAAGTGGTAAGGCGTGGGACTGCAACTCCCTGATCGTTGGTTCAAATCCGACTAGGCCCTCCACTTTTATGCGGACATAGTTTAATGGTAGAATACAACCTTGCCAAGGTTGCTGTGGGGGTCCGATTCCCCTTGTCCGCTCCATAAGGTAAAATCGTCGCACCAATGTGACGTTAATGATTAAATCAATCTGAAAAGATTGATTTTTTTGTGCGTTATTGCAAAGAAAGGTGTGATGTGTTATGATTAAAATAATTAAAAAGAAAATCAATATGAGTGATGAACTCAAAGCCAAAATTAATTGGTCTTGCAAATTTAATAACAGGCCCTACCAGATTATTGAGAGTCACCTAAGAATTGTGGAACATACGAATTTAGCGTATGTCGAACCTCATAAGGTTATTATAAATAACCAATTATATCTGTTCTTTAATGAACAAAAATACTTTTATGTCGGGAACTTAAAGAAGAAAATCCCTATTGCTGATTTATCAGAATACATAGCAAGGCATTAATTAATTGAGAGTTTATATACTCCCACAATATTGGTTTATTTTGTCGTGTAAATAATCAATATGAAGTATAAGGTGTCTTGTTATGTGACACCTTTTTGGTGCCTTTCATTAAAAGAAAAGGAGGAAAAATTATGAATAATGAAAGGATGATTGCAGCAGTTTATATTCGTGTTTCAACAGAGGATCAGGCACGAGAAGGATTTTCTTTAGGAGAACAAAAAGAAAAGTTATTACAACTCTGTGCGTTTAAAGGCTATGAAGTATTTAAGGTTTATGAAGATGCAGGAATATCTGCAAAAGATATGGAACATAGACCAGCATTTCAAGAGATGCTACAAGATATGAGAGACGGAAAAATTAATTATATTGTAGCCTACAAATTAGATAGAGTTACTCGTTCAGTTCGTGATTTAGAAGAACTTATATTAGAGTTAGAAAAATATAATTGTTATCTTGTTTGTGATAGAGATGATGTTAATACTTCTACTGCTAACGGAAGATTTTTTGTAAGAATGCTAACAGTATTATCACAGTTAGAAATTGAAATTGTATCGGAAAGAACTAAATTTGGACTTAATGGAGCAATTAAGTCAAGTCATTTACCAGGTCCTGCCCCACTATGATATAAGAAAGATGGTAATAAGAAGACTATTGTTGATGAAACAACTAAACCTATTATTGAAAGAATATTTAAAATGTATTTAAAAGGGAAAAGCTTTCAGCAAATATCAAATATCTTTAATGAAGAAAAATTATTAAATCCAAAGAAATGGAAAGACACGACTATTCAAAAGATAATTGATAACAAAATCTATATGGGAGATTATGAGCAATATAAAAGAATTGCTAAAAAAGAAAACAAAGAACCTGTTATTTATATGAATGTTGTTGAGCCAATAATATCACGTGCAATGTGGGAAGAATGCTAAAGACAAAAAGAAGTTAATCAAAGAACTTATACTAGAGATAGAGTTTATTTATTCTTTCAAAAGATTAAATGCCCTATTTGTGGAAGAATAATGAAATGTAAAGGTTCTGGTGGCAAGAAGAAAAAGTATATGTATTACAATTGTGAGAAATGTCATTTAAATTATCGTGAATATAAAATAGAAGAATGTTTAATGCAATTTATTTATGACCTAGTTGAATATGATATGGCAGTTAAAAAGTATTTTTTACCTATTCTAGCAGACAAAAATCCAACAAAAACTGATGATATAGATAAAGAGATTAATGGGTTAATAAAACAAAAAGAACATATTAAAAAAGCATATATGAGTGGTATTGTCGAAATGGAAGATTTTTCAGAAGACTATAAACTTATTGAAGAAAAATTAGAAATTTTAGAACAAAAGAAATCAGAACTATTAAATCTAGATAATATAACTTTTACACCACAACAATTAATGGCAGATAGAGATATTGAACGAGAAACTATGATTAGATTAGATACTTTAAATGATGTTGTTAAAACAAATTTGGAAAGCAAAACTAAAGATAAAAAGCAAGAATTTATATCTAAATTTATTGAGTCAGTTATTTTAACAAAAGATAAAAAAATGAACTTCATATTGATAAAATTAATTTCAGAAAGAGTTATATAAATAACTTAATGAAATTTTTAGATAAAGGAATACTAGATGTATTAGTACCTGTTGAGGTAAATGGTAAAGAAGAATTTATTATTGGTAGTCCTAATATTTCTAATGAACAAGTGCAAGAATATCTAGATAGATTAAATGAATTTTATGAAACAAAAATGTATCAACTTTATGAAAGAGTTGATGAAGAAACTGGTAACATTATTGGAGAATTTACACCTAAAAAGAACGAAAAAATTATAAGAATAGTACCTATTTCACCTACTGAAATAAAAACAAAATCAATTATAAATAAAGAAGATATTGAAACAAAATATGGTATTGTTACTTACAATCCTAGCAAACCAAATAAGAAAGGAAATGATTAAAAATGAAATTAAAATATACAAAAACTGGTGATTATGAATTACCAAATTTAACTTTAAACGATAATAAAAAAGGAACAATTAATAAAAATGGAATGTTAAGACTTGATTATTTAAAGGCACATAAAAAAGCACTTTACACTACACTTTTAATGAAAGATGAACTTACTAATCAT
>ERZ832317.872-NODE-872-length-41068-cov-21.848341_pt1 | contig 41068 bp, 36 predicted proteins | sample MGYA00519695_ERZ832317 | MGnify/ENA primary metagenome ERZ832317 (study PRJEB31850, sample SAMEA3708726) | human gut metagenome | biome: human gut; feature: human-associated habitat; material: faeces | place: China | collected 2014 ...
TTGGGTCTTCCTGCCGATCATCCTTTTTGGAGTGATCCGGCCGAGGAATGGACATCTCAAAAGGCATGGGCGGGAAAAGCTTTTCCAATTGATGGACACCAGTCATTAAAGAAGTGATGTTTCCCCCGTCATTATCCGTTCAACGCGGGTAATGACACATCCTTCTAAAAAATAGATAGTTTAATGGCTTGAAACACTAAATATCGAAAAAGAGGCTAACGTTAGGTCAGCCTCTTTTTCGATATAAGAATTTTTAATTTTACTCTTCCGTGCTTTGGAGCATCTGGAACAGTTTGTCTAACTTCGGAGCCATGATAATCTCCGTACGGCGGTTCTTACTTCTGCCTTCTGCCGTTTCGTTGTCATCGACAGGCATATATTCGCCGCGGCCGCTCGGTTGTATCTGCAAAGGATTCACGTTATAGTTTTTAATCAGAATACGTACGACGGAGGTAGCACGAATCACACTCAAATCCCAGTTATCCTTGAATTGTACAGTGTTGATAGGCTTATTGTCCGTATGTCCTTCAATAAACACATCAATATCCGTCTGTTTGTTCAGTACTTCGGCCAATTTGCCAAGAGCTTCTTCACCACGCTTATCCAGACGGGCGCTTCCTGATTGGAATAATAATTTATCCGACATTGCCACATATACTTTTCCGTCTTTTTCGCGAACGGTCAGTTCATCGCTGCTGAAGCCTAATAACGCATCTTTTACGCTACTCAACAGTTTCCGGACTTTCTCATTCTGCGCATTGATCATCTGCTGCAACTCGTTGATAGTACGCTCTCTTTCGTTCAACTCGTTTTTCTTCTGGTTCAACAGGGCGTTCAGTTTTTCCTGTTCGGTCATGTTCACATTCAGCATACTTTGATACTGGCGGATACTGTTTCCCATTTTTGTTGTATCACGCATGAGGTTTTTGATTTGTACCGACATTTGGTTGCCCGTGTTACGGCAGTCGGTCAGTAGTCCTTGCAAACTATCTTTGCTTGCGGTAGCTGCCAGCTCTGCAAGCATGAACTTCTTTTTCGTTACACATGAAGTACATAATAGGATCGTAAGGAAAGTAAATAAAGTAATTTTCTTCATTGTGTTTTATGTTTTAAAAGGATATATACAATTAGTTTTGTAGAAATTCACATAGTTTTTGCACAGCCAGTGCACGGTGGCTGATTTTATTCTTGATATCATTTCCCAGTTCGGCGAACGTCCGTTCATAGCCTTCCGGTTTGAACACGGGATCATAACCAAAACCCGAATCGCCCCGTTTTTCTCTGATTATCTCGCCCTTTATCACTCCTTCAAAAAGATATTCCTTTCCATCCAATATCAACGAAATGGCAGTACGGAATTGTGCTTTGCGATTTTCTTTGCCTTCCAGTTCGTGAAGCAATTTGAGCATATTGGCTTGGGCGTCGTGTCCTTCGCCGCCTGCATAGCGGGCGGAATAGACCCCGGGGGCCCCGTCCAAGGCTTCTACTTCCAGTCCGGTATCATCGGCAAAGCAATCCAGGCCGTAGTTTTTAAAGATAAACGACGATTTCAACAGGGCGTTTCCCTCCAGCGTCTCGGCTGTTTCGGGAATATCCGTATGGCAACCGATATCGTTGAGGCTCAGCAGTTCTATTTGGTCTCCTAAGATAGCGGCTACTTCTTCCAGTTTATGAGCGTTGTTGGTAGCAAATACCAGTTTGCGTTTCATCATCTTATTTTGTTTTTAACGGGGTTGTTCAATACTTATCGGGCCAATCAAAGCTTGGAACCGGTTATTTTACTTTCAGTTTTTCGAATCCTTCGCCATATACTCCGATAACTGAACTTTGGGAGATAAAAGCATTCGGGTCGATACGTTTCACCAGACGGAAGATGTCGAGTGACTGGCGTTTCTTGGCAAGTACTACCAGTACTTTTACATTGGCTTTACTGTACCAGCCTGTGCCATCGAGCACGGTTACTCCGCGATCGGCATCTTTGATGATACGGTCGGCTATTTCGTCATACTTCTTGGAGAAAATGAAGAATTGGACCGATTGGCGTGCACTGTTGATAATCCAGTCGAGCACGACGCCAATGATGAACAGGGTGACGAAACCGAAGATAACACGACGCCAGTCATGGAATATAAAGTAACAGGAACTGATGATGAATACATCGCAAATCATAATCATTCTTCCGAGTGTCACATCTTTATATTTGTTAACTATGGCGGCGATAATATCTGTTCCTCCCGTACTTCCGTTATAGTTGAACACAATGCCCAGACCTACGCCACACATGGCGGCACCGATGATACAGGCCATGAAATCCTGTCCGGGACCGAGCAGTAGCGGTTTACCGTCGGCTGTCATGTCCGGTACTTCCACATAATTGTTGACCAGTAGTTGGAACAACCAGAGCAGGAAAGTTAGCATAAAGATAGCATACGTCGTTTTTATACTGAATCGCGGGCCTAATATCCGGATAGCAAATGTCATCAGAACGGCGTTGATAATGAAATATGACCATTGGATAGGGAATCCGGTTGAGTAGTAGATGATAGCACTGATACCGGTAGTTCCTCCGGTCGTTATCTGATAGGGCAGTAAGAATGCCGCCCAGCCCAAAGAATAGCTGATTAGTCCGAGAGTGATGTAAGCATAATCTTTCACTTCTCTCATTATTCCCGCTTTTGCTAGTTTATGCATTGATTTTAAGTATTAGGTGTCAAAGTATCAGGTATCAAGTATTAAGTATTCACCTTGCGGATATATATTTGAATCATAGCCGTGGTGATACTTAATACTTATTACTTAATGCCTGTTTAAATAACAACGTTTACAATCTTCTTCGGAACGACGATGATCTTTTTTGGAGTCTTTCCTTCGATCCATTTCTGTGAACGTTCGTCAGCCAATACGGCTGCCTGGATGGCGTCTGAAGTTTCATCTGCAGCAAATTCCATATTGAAACGTGCCTTTCCGTTGAAAGAGATCGTGTAGTTGATTGTATCTTCTTTCAGATATTCTTCGTTGTATGCCGGCCATTGGGCGTCGCATACGGAAGTTTCGTGTCCCAGTACGTCCCACAATTCTTCGCAAACGTGCGGAGCGAAAGGAGCAAGCGTGATGACGAGTTGTTCCAGAATCTCTTTCTTACTGCATTTCAGGTTGAAAAGCTCGTTTACGCAAATCATGAATGCACTGATAGAGGTATTGTAAGAGAACTGCTCAATGTCACCGGTCACCTTCTTGATAAGTTTGTGGAGGCTTTTCAGTTCTTCCTTCGTTGCCGGTTCGTCCGTCACCAGATATTCATCCGTGCGGCTGTAGAACAGCGACCAGAATTTGCGGATAAAGCGGTGTACACCATCGATACCGTTTGTATCCCAGGGTTTGGACTGTTCTACCGGGCCGAGGAACATTTCGTACATACGAAGTGTGTCCGCACCGTATTTCTCAACAATCATATCCGGGTTGACAACGTTGAACATTGACTTACTCATCTTTTCAATCGCCCAACCACAGACATATTTTCCGTCTTCGAGGATAAACTCTGCCGTTTTATATTCGGGACGCCATGCCTTGAATGCTTCCAGATCGAGAATGTCATTGGATACGATGTTAACGTCTACGTGAAGCGGTGTAACGTCATACTGGTCTTTCAGGTTCAGTGAAACGAATGTATGGGTATCTTTGATACGGTATACAAAGTTACTGCGACCCTGAATCATTCCTTGGTTTACTAATTTTTGGAATGGTTCTTCCATTATGGATACACCCATATCATAAAGGAATTTATTCCAGAAACGAGAATAAATCAAGTGTCCCGTAGCATGTTCGGTACCCCCTACATATAAGTCTACATTCTTCCAGTACCGGTCAATTTTCGGGTCAACCAATGCTTTATGATTGCGCGGGTCCATGTAGCGCAGATAATATGCGGAAGAGCCGGCGAATCCCGGCATGGTATTCAGTTCCAATGGGAAAACGGTTACATTATCAATCTTTTCGTTTTCTACCACGCATTTGTTCGCTGTGTCCCACGCCCATTTCGTAGCGTGTCCCAATGGAGGCTCGCCTGTTTCGGTAGGCAGGAACTTGGCAACTTCCGGAAGTTCCAGTGGCAGACAGCTTTCTTCGATTACATAAGGCATTCCGTCTTTGTAGTAAACCGGGAAGGGTTCACCCCAGTAACGTTGACGTGAGAAGATAGCGTCACGTAAACGGTAGTTTACTTTCACGCGACCCAGATTATGTTCTTTTACATAGTTCTTGGTTTTTTCAATTGCTTCTTTGATAGTCAGTCCGTTCAGGGAGAGGTCACAGTAAGGAGTGACGTCCGGACGCGGAGAGTTGCAGACGATACCTTCTTTGGCGTCGAAACTTTCTTCGCTGACATCACAACCTTCTACCAACGGGCGGATTTCCAATCCGAAATGCTTGGCAAAGGCGTAGTCGCGGCTGTCGTGAGCAGGTACGGCCATGATAGCTCCCGTTCCGTAACCGGCCAATACGTAGTCGCTGATCCAGATAGGTACTGCCTCGCCTGTGAACGGGTTGATCGCATACGAACCACTGAATACACCAGTAACGCTGCGGTCGGCAATACGTTCACGTTCCGTACGTTTCTTAGTACGGTCGAGGTAAGCGTCTACTTCCGCTTTTTGTGCAGGAGTGGTTAATTGTGCCACCAATTCACTTTCCGGGGCCAACACCATAAAGGTAACACCGAACATGGTATCTGCGCGGGTGGTAAAGATTGTAAATTCGAGATCACTGTCTTTTACTTTGAATTGAACTTCAGCACCTTCCGAGCGTCCGATCCAGTTTCTTTGAGTTTCTTTCAGAGAATCTGTCCAGTCGATAGTATCCAGTCCGTCAAGCAAACGTTGTGCGTAGGCGGATACACGCAGACACCACTGGCGCATCTTCTTTTGGATGACGGGGAAACCGCCGCGTTCGCTGACGCCGTCCACTACTTCGTCATTCGCCAATACCGTTCCTAATTCAGCGCACCAGTTTACCATTGTTTCGCCCAGATAAGCGATGCGGTAGTTCATCAGGATTTCCTGTTTTTCCTTTTCGTTTTTTGCGTTCCATTCATCGGCGGTGAAACTGATTTCTTCACTGCAAGCGGCATTCAGTCCCTCGTTTCCGTAGACAGCAAAGGCTTTTTCCAGTTCTTCGATAGGGCGTGCTTTCTGCTCGTCGTTGCAATAATAACTGTTGAACATTTTTAGGAAAGCCCATTGTGTCCAATGGTAATATTCCGGGTCGCAAGTACGGATTTCACGGTTCCAGTCGAAAGAGAAACCGATTTTGTCGAGTTGCTCGCGGTAGCGGTCGATATTGTTGATGGTAGTGATGGCCGGATGCTGTCCGGTCTGGATAGCATATTGCTCGGCGGGCAAGCCGTAAGCGTCGTATCCCATCGGATTGAGTACATTGAAGCCTTGCAGTCGTTTGTAACGGGCGTAAATGTCCGAAGCGATATATCCCAGCGGGTGTCCTACGTGTAGTCCGGCTCCTGAAGGATAGGGGAACATGTTTAATACATAAAATTTCTGCTTCGATTCGTCTTCCGTAACCTGGTAGGTTTTCTCTTCCACCCACCTTGCTTGCCACTTCTTTTCAATCTCCCTGAAATTGTACTCCATAGTGATAAAGTTTTTATTTATAGTGATTTATACTGTTATTTCTAATTCGAGGCACAAATTTACGTGATTTGTCCCAAACTACCTAATATTTGTTTGGGTATTCCTAAGAGGCTTGTCAGTTTGTTTATAGAGTACATATTGTCTCATATTCAGTCCTCAAAGAACGGAATTTAAGAACCAATTCAAAGAACAAGGCTATGGCAGGACAGGTATTCATTAATGAAATTGTAAAAGCTAGTTTTAATCTATGCCAACCTAAAAGTAAGAGGCCAATTAACATTTATTTGATAGTACGCATAAATCAGAAGCAAGCTAAATTGTCGACTGGAGTAAAAGTCTATCCAGGCATTACAATTTTTCAAATTCCTCTCTGGAGAGTTTGGTAAACTGCATGATGGACTCGATGGGGATATTGGCGGATTTCATGTTACAAGCGATTTCCACTATATTTTCAGAAACTAAAGTTACAAAAATTTATTGTATAATACAAGGTATTTATATTGCAACAGGAAAAATATATGATTGAAAACAAGAAAACTAAACATTGCAACAAGCAGAAGAGATGGTAAGATATTGTTAAAAAGTAAGATCTTTGAAACCGTTAATACCTGATGTTCTCCACTATGATAATTAATTTAATCGAAAAAATGCTCAAATAACATGCACAAAAATATAGGTTGGAAATTTTCAGACAGGAACGGAGTTGTGGTTACTAGCATTAGGTTTCAAGAGTGCAATTCATCAGGGTCTTATCAACCATAAACAACTTTCCGATCCTTTTTATGATATCAACAAACAAAAGATTCAGTGGGTGAAAAATGGAGTTGGAGAATACAGGACTGTTTTTACAGTTACTTCCAAACAACTAAAACGAGATGACGCCCAATTAGTTTTTAAGGCTTTAACATGTATGCCGAATGCCTTAACTGAAGTATGTTATAGATCGCTGATTGCAGTTCAGATTCAATGCAATCATATACGTATTATATTATAGTTGTTTCCAATCAAGCAAATGCCGTTATAGTCTTTCTTAATTCGGTTAGCGTTAAATATATTTGTCTTTCTACGGTATGAACAGAGATTCCCATTATGACAGCTATCTCCTTATGGCTTTTTCCATGAAAACGACTGAGTTCAAATACTCTTCTTCTGCGATCGGGAATTGCAGCCAATGCAGAATAGATAATCCCAAGCATCTCCCGATAATGAAATCTTTCGAAAAAATCATAGTCTATCTGTGAGGAAACTGATTTCACCATATGATATTCCATGTATTCCTGTCTGACCTGCTCATGCTTGTATATGTTCAATGCGATATTCCTTGTCATAATCAAAAGATATGAGTCAAACTCCCTTTCATTGTCCAACCAAATATTCTGTCTTTCCCAAAGTCTGGCAAAAACCTCCTGGGCGACATCCTCTGCATCAGGTTCGGATTTCAGCAAGACATAAGCAAAATATTTTACTCTGGAATAATTGTTTTTGAATAACATGGAAAAATGATCAACAGTCTCCACTTCTTCATTGTTAGCTATCATTACAATACAAAATTTAAGAAATAAAAATATTAAAAAATACGGAACTCTCCTTTTGAATCCCGTATTTTCTTAGTTACACTCAATGTACAGTGTTATTACTTAAAATATTCAAAGAGAAGTACGATGTCAATTAATAGCAACCGGTTCATCCAATTCTTTGAAACGGACATCAGTTTCTCCATTCTTTCCATTACCGGAAGCATCTTTAATGTAAGGAACACCACCTTCTTGAGTCAAATCTTTTCCATTCAGTTTGTAATAAGCAAACAAACCGTCTGATGCGGGATCTACAGAAAGCATATTTTGTTTAATCTGATTTTCCGTACGAGCCACACTCCATAATCTGACTTCACTCATATATCCATTGAAAGGACGTTCTCCCCACATAAAGCCTTTTACTTTTCCAACAAAACATCCGCCGTTTGACAAATCGAAACTTGGAGTATCCCAACTGCTTTCAGAGGCTTTTTCTCCATTAATATAGAGTATAGCCTTTCCCGAAGGTTGATCATAAGTAAATGCAACATGATACCATTGACCGGTTTTAAATTCCTGTTCAGAATGGAATTGCTTATTTCCGGCAATTTGCATCCAGTCATTGTGTCCGCCTGGTAAAGCTTCGTCACCTATACGGAGGATCAGAATACCTTCCGTTCCCATAATCGTGTTATTAGAATTAAAACGATTTAAATAGATCAAAGCTTCATAAGTAACCGATGTGAACGGACTAAGCGGACTTACCGGTATCTTGATATAATTGCTGGAGAACTGACCTACAGTCCGTATTTCTACCGGTTTGCTGATGACGAGATAAGTGAAATCCGAACCTTCGATGACAGGCAAAGAAGATGACCGCACACATACAGGCAACAGATAAGTTTTTCCTTCAGCAATATCTGCCATACCACTGAGTTTTACAGTGGTTTGCGGAGCGTATATCTTTCCGGCTTCAATAGTGGCCGATGTAACTTCCAGACTTGCCTGAGAAGGGTCGAGCAGTTCATAAGTTGTACCATGTGCGACATTGAAAGCCTCTACCGCACTTGCTCCTCCTATTTCATAAGTTACCTCTGTCGGCGAGGAACTTTTGAAAGAAAGTCTCGCCTGCAAATCATGGGTAATGACATCATCACCCGAGGCTTTAATAGTAACACTGTTTTCTTCAAAGTATACTTTGGTTTCCAGCAAGTCACTTTCACTGTCATTGCAACCGAAAAGCAATGCTCCAATGACAAAACCTGCTATGTATTTTAATCGAATCTTATTCATGATAATCTTTAATCTAATTTTTTACTTCAGTGGTTATTCTCCTTCTGTATTTTCCCCGTTCTGAGCGGCTTTCCATTCATTGAATACCTGCTGGTTAATTTGTATTGCCTGACGCATCCACTTATAATCCGGAGTATTACCATAATCATTGTCAAAACGATAAGCTCCTACCCCACCTTTGTAAGTAGTGCCGTTTTCAGGCATCCACCGGGCTTGGTTCAACAACTGCCCACCACTTGTTGCGCTAGACTCAAAGTTTTCTGTAATAATCAACTTTTTCAAATTACCACTCTGTGGCCTATAATTTGGGCTGGAATTTCCATATGACTGTGTAATCCAATAATCTATATATTCATCAAGCTCAGGACCAAAATGATTGATATATCCATCAATAACCAATAATTTATGTCCCTTTCCCTCCGGGTCGCTTTTCGGACCGATGTAATTACCCATTTCTTTTATTAGAAACTCCATGTTAGAATACCCATTATAACCTCTATACGTCAATGTATTATCTGCATCATTAAATCCGCCGGTCGGTTCCCAGTCAATATCAAAACCGTCCCATTCACTTACAAACAAAGAATCGCAAAGCGCTTTAGCGTATTTGGCCAATGCCTCTTTCATGTCGGCACCTTCAGGATTTCCGGAGGTATACCCCCAAAACTTCCAACGTGCTTTTTTTCTTTCTTCGTTCAGTTTACTCTCATTCCACCCTTCTTCTTCGGCCTGCTTCTCCACTTCTTCATAGACCCAGTCGGGAGTCCTTCCTTTACCCAAATGAGAAAGCAGACTTACTTCCAGCAATTTAATGCCTTTTACTTTCTGAACAAACTCTTTATCCTTTTTCTGTGCTTCCGTAATTTCATATCTTCCCGGAGCACCACTCCACATGGATATGATATCCATACTGTCGGGAACAGAAGTCAAATACCCCTTCCTTATCACACCGGATGGTGCCCAGTTGGAAAACCATCCGAAAGCCACAGGACGGCCATAGTTTCTGGCTGTTTCCTTATATGCCCGGAGTTCGGCATAATAAGCTTCACTCTCTTCATTGTTCATTGTATTGAAACCGCCAATATGTTCGATTTCCATTTTCTCTACATCCGTACAAGATGCAAATATTATTCCCGCTATGGGAATCGCATATAATAGTTTTTTCAGTACTTTCATAATACACATTTTTAAATTATTTATCTGCAATCCCACCACAATCTGGAGGTTGCCTTATCTGTTTTATCTTTCAATTTACTTATAGCATCTTCATAGTTGGCTCTATCTTCTGCAGATTGGGAGAAACTTATCGGATAAACCATACGGCGAATGCCTTTATCTTTGGTTATACCATTTGCAGAACCTCTGTTCTCCTGCACTTGATGCAACTTAGGATATCCTGTCCTTCTCCACTCAGTCCATGCTTCCTGCCCGTTGGGATAAAGTGCAATCCATTTTTGAATCATGATCTTTTCCAGTTTTTCTTCCTGGCTTCCTTCAAAAGCTGGAGTAGCTGTAGTAGGTTCTGAAGCCCAATAACTATTCTTAGGAGATTGAACCCGTACAAATACAGGTGCGCCTGCTCCTGTTATATAAGAATCTACACTTGTAGAGACTCCGTTTTCGTCAAACGACATCTGAATGCCTTGTTTATATAGTGCTTCGGCATCACCAAACTCTGGCCATTCCAAAGCGGCTTCAGCGCGTAAGAAATACATTTCCGATGCACGCATCCAATAAGTCGGTGTGCTTCCCGTCATATTAGGCTGAGAGCAATCGGTGTATTCTCCCTTACCCATAGTATGTCCGGGAGGCACAGGGGCATACCAATTGCCATCAAATCCCAGCAGTGAATTCTCCTGTTTGATACTTGTAAAATATTTGCTCATGCGCGGATCTTTATAGCCTTGCAGATAAGCATACATACTTGTACCCATACGGCACTCCTGATAGTTGCTTGCCAAATAAGCAATATTATTGTCAAACGCATAATTGGCATTCGGACTGATTTTAGCCTCATCATCTTTCGCGGTCATCACTCCTACGCTATGATTCAAGGCTTCATGCGCCCATTGTTTGGCCATATCGGGAGCACAATATTTCAAACGCATAGCCAGACGCAACATCAGTGAATTGGCATACTTTACCCACTTAACCGGATCTCCTGCGTACACCAGGTCAAAATCTTCCATCACTTTGGCACCTGAATTTGCCAGTGAAGTCAACTCAGTTATAGCGCTTTTCAAATCATTGAACATGGCAGTATACACTTCTTGTTCAGTGTCATACGGCACAACAAGCAAGCCTTCGCCTGCATATGTATAAGGGATCGGACCGAATGTCTCAAGCGCCTTGTGCCAGCAGGATATTTTCAAAATTTGTGCTAAAGCATAATTTGCCATATTTCCCGTTTCTTCTGCATTTTCTTTTATTTTTTTCCAGGAAGCATATGCCTTGGTATAAGTACTGGTATAGGTAGACGATGTCCAATCATCCTGTAAATAGTAGGTCAGATGGTTACTTCCGCTATACCAATTGTTGTTCTGGCTAAAATATCCGCTCCAGACATCTGCAGAAACATTAAATGATGTCTGATATTCGTTAATGATATCTGTTTTATTTGCAGGGGTACCCACCGGAAAAACTTGTCTGGCAAGGCTCATAATAGAACCACCAACAGCCACACCATCCCGGTTCGCCTCCTCATCAGTCACTTCATAGGGATTGGTGTTAACCTCCTCATAATCGCAAGATGCCCAACAAGGCAATATGCAAAAAGCTACCAAAAGCTTATATTGATTTATCTTTTTCATTGTTGCATTATAATTTTAATTTAATACCAAAGCCGAAACTTCTGACACTTGGTTGCATAAAGTAATCGTTACCTTGACCATAAGTTCCTATAGACGGAGTCAACTCCGGATCGAAAGGAGCTTCGCAATAAAGCATCCACGGATTGTTTGCTGTGAATGAAACTGTTACATCTTTCAACACATTCTTAAACCATGAGTTGGGGAATGTATAGCTTAACGTCAGTTCCTGCAGACGAATATTGGTTGCACTGTATACATAATAACCTGAAGTATGATAATCTCCGGTTCCAATCATTTTGTAATACTTTTCTGCATCTACACGCCCTTGTCCAGGCAATAAAGCACCACCTAAATCACGAGCTTCACCAGAAGCTTTAGAAACACCGAAGCGGTCAAGAATAGCCTCTGTAGAAGAAGTTACTACACCTCCGAAACGTCCGTTGATCAGGAAGCTCAATCCGAAACCTTTGTAAGAAAATGAGTTGTTCCATCCCATATTGAATTTGGGTGCAACCTGACCTAAATAAACAGGGTCCGTATTTTCCATTCCATAAGAACCGTCTTCCTTGATTTCAACAAACCCCTGACTGTCTTTCTTAAAGAATCGATCTGCATAAATGTCGTGTATACTGCCACCTACTTTCAATAAAGTACGTCCATTATCTTTTCTTACTTCCGGTATGTTGATTGGCTCTGAAGTAATGTCTGTATGGAAGTTTTCGACCATTTCTTTGATTTCATTAATATTACGCGAGAAAGTCAGACTGGAAGAAAGACTGAAATCACCGAATTTGTCATTATACCCCAAAGAAGCTTCCCAGCCACGGTTCTGAACATTACCTGCTTGCAAATAAATCTGTTTGTAACCGGTAGACTCGGGCAGATCACCCAAGAAAGTCTGATTGTAAGTGTTAGACTTATAATAAGTAACTTCCGCACTCAACTTATTCCATAAACGAAGACTTAAACCAAATTCATAAGAACGGGTACGTTCTGCCTTGAAATCTGTAAAAGGATAAATCATGTCTTCTTTAAGCGCCCCTCCTTCAATAGGTACAGTTACAGTACCCGGAGTCAGACCTGATCTGGAAACCGGTGAACCAACCTCTGTATAAGAACCGCGAACTTTCAAATATGAAATGAAATCGGGTAAATCAAACATTTCGGTAACAATGGCAGAAAGGCCGACTGAAGGATAGAAGAATGATTCTTCGTCTGTATTCACCAAACGGGAATTCCAGTCATTACGTCCAGTCAAAGTCAAATACAACATACTCTTGTAGCCAAGTTCCAGGTTGGCGAAAAGCGCATTATTGCGGACACGGCTGTCACCTTCACCTTCAATGACACGCGCTTTGCTAGCATTGATGTTTCCTGCTGTAAATTTATTGGGGATTAATGCCAACGGACCTCTATAACCGCTCAATTCTGCCCAGTAATTGGAATAACTGTAACCTAAATTGGCAGAAAGGCTGAAATCTTTGATTTGTTTGTTGATATTCACCATGAAATCCGCATATTCCTGGCGGTCTTTATAATGGTTGTATTCATAAAGGCCTTTTTTGGAACCTTCAGTGAATACATCATAAGAAGAGGCATATATTTTCCGCTCAAAATCAATGTATGAATCATCCATACGATAACGGGCAGCAACATTCAACCAATTGAAAATTTTATAAGTCAGACCTACATTGAACATATAACGGCTTTTTTCGCTAGGAGCAACATTACGGTAGGCTGTCCAATATGGATTCTGCGAAGCATAAGTACCTTCACTTATAGGCCAATATTGCTCTGAAATGTTACGTGCCGAATTTTCACGTTCAAAAATTCTGATAGCATCCCAACTTTCCCCACGCGGGAACAAATAGGCTGCCATAACAGGATTCCAATATTGTCCTTGTGAAACCATATTTTGGTCTGTCTGCTTCACGTAAGATGCACCTAAATCCAACTGTAATTTATCATTGAGGAATGTAGACGTATTGCGAATAGTGAAGTTTAATCTGTCATATTCATTGTTTGGCACAATGCCTTTTGAATTCGTAGAAGAAATAGAAGCAAAAGTCTGATTGTTCTTGTTACCGGTAGTCAAAGTCAATGAATTTATAAAATTGGTACCAGTATTGAAGAAATCATCCTTAGGATCATACGAAGTAGGTGTAGTCATCAGATCACCCCAACTTTCATATATTCCGCTCTTGTTCCGATAAGTTGTCTGGAACTCGGGGGTCATATAAGCTTTGCTGAACTCGGAAGAAGAGGAGAAAGAGATTGAAAGTTTTCCTTCTTTACCTTTTTTGGTAGTAATCAGGATAACTCCATTCGCTGCACTACTACCATACAATGCAGCAGCTGATGGGCCACTCAGTACAGAAATACTCTCTATATCTTCCGGGTTAAAGTCAGCGATGCCTTCGGTAGTAGCTCTACCCTCACCCAATACATCATTGCCAGTACCCAAAGTCGTATTGAACAAAGGTATACCGTCTACTACATATAATGCACTGTTGTCACCTTCGATCGATTTGGCGCCACGCATTACTACACGCGTAGAACCACCGGCACCACCGGCACTTTTATTAATAGTAACACCGGCAATCTTACCATTAAGAGAGTTGACAAAGTTGGCATCTTTAGTACGTACCAGTTCTTCTGATTTTACCTGCTGCACGTTGTAACTTAAAGCCTTTTCTGCTCTTTTAATACCCAATGCAGTAACAACCACCTCATCCAAAGCCTGAGTATCTTCACTTAATGTGATATTCAGGAAATTAGCATTAGTTACCGTCACCGACTGTGAAGCATAGCCGATATAAGAAAACTCAAGAATATCCCCAGCGGAAACTTTTAATGTGAATTTCCCATCTAGGTCAGTCACAGTACCGTTGGTAGTACCCTTTACCAATACACTTACACCAATCAGCGGTTCTCCTTTGGTATCCTTTACGGTACCGGAAACACTGATTACATTGTCTTGCACTTGGCTCATAGAATGATAGTCAGATGCATACAAGCCTCCACCACCAGCCAACAAGAACAAGCTAAAAAGCAGGCAAAAGCCCTTGCGATTCAGATTTGTTTTCATTAAATAATAATTTAAAAATTAGAAAAGTTTTAGACAAATAACGGATAGTTATATTTACAGACGTTATTACAAGAAGTTCCAAAAGGAAGTTTGCAGATTTTCAACATATTAACAGCTGAACTTATTAGATACTCGTTTTTCATATATGTATTATATTTTTAGGTTTAACGGCACAAATATACATATTATATAAAAACAAACAATACAATATATGTTAAATTTTAGGTTCGCTAATATTTTTGGAAACATGCAATTATTAATTTACATATGAATACAGTAGATTTAAACTATTTATAAATAAGTGAAATATGATTATAAATGCCATAAGGATAGTCAAGAATAGAAATTGATTACTCTTTTTGATATACGGTTATCATAAATGCATAAAAAAAGAGCGGGCAGACATAAATCATCATGCTTACCCCCCCTCTTTCGTCAATAATGAGTCCAATTTTCGAACTGTTCCTTAAAATCTGTATGCTGCTCCAATGTTTATGACCCCTTGATCAAAATCACTTACCAGTTGATATCTAAATTCAAAATTCATGGCCCAGTTACGAGGTAAAGTAAGTTCAGCTCCTGCACCCAAATTTACACCAAACCGACACTCATTATGGTTCCCTCCATCATCAAAATGAAGATGGTCGCCATCCCAATCAAGGTCCAAATCATACCCATCAAACATCCAGTTAGATAAAGTCAAACCAAATAAAGGATAAAGTTTAACGCTCCCGGACACTGCAAACAGATAATGAAAATTCACATTCACATCCAACATGCTTACGTTGTCATTCTCAAAGAAATAGTTCAAAGATGGTTCTATACGAATAGGATTAGTTATATTATACTGATATTTGATCCCCAATCCTATACTTTCAATCTCTGTCCCATAGCTGAGTCCGAAACCTATAGCTTGCTTCCCTTTCTGGGCATATGAGCAGCTTAACGTCAGAAAGAAAACGATAAATAAAACGAATATTTTTTTCATACTAAATGATTATTTGGAAGTTATAATATAGAATATAAATCAATGTTTCAATTCTAAGATAGAAAAAACAGAAAGAAACATGCTAGCTATCAACTGCCCGATTTGAACAGGCTAGAATTTATATCCTAAAGTAATACCAATATTAGCATTATGGGGAGCACTTCCGTCCATCACTTTGCAAAAACCAAGTTGGGTATCAAGACCTACCAGAATGCGCCCGAATTCCACACCAAGTCCGATATTCCATCCTGCATCAAACCGATTATAGTCCAATCCGTCATTACCGAATGTGTCAATCTTATCATCACCGGTGATATTGATACTGCCAACGGATGCCCCGCCATCAAACTTAGTTTTTCCACCCACTCCGCAAGCCAGATACGGACCTGTCGCTATGACAAGATTAGTGTTATCCGCAATATTAAAACGGAACTGTACATTGATGGGCAATTCCAGGTAGAGCTGGTTGATTTTTACATCAGCATCGGCATCTATGATGCTTCCGTCATATCCTTCTGAATATTTCGCACCTTTTTGCGAAAAGAACAGCGAAGGCTGCAAGGAAACCAGATCGGTAAACTGATATTCCATTCCCACTCCGACACGTGCCCCCGGTTTGAATTTGGAATGGTCAGAATTGTCGCCAATGTAACTGCTAAGATTAAGGCCGGCCTTTACATTAAAAGACAGTTGTGCAAAGCCCATCGTACAACACAACGCTAAAAAAAACAGTAAAAAAACTTTTTTCATCACATTTGTAAATTTTAAAAAATTTGATTAATGTCCTGCAAACAGTACATAAAAACACTGTTACTTTATTTATCATGAAATTTCCGCAAAAGTATATAACATCTTCTATAAAACGGCAATTTTTCATACCTCAAAAACGGATAAAAGGAATTTATGATCTCTTTTACAGAAATAATAAACAGTAAATATACTTTTGGGGGTAGAAAGGAAAGATTTATATTCGTATTCACTTTATACCTTTTCTAAAAAAATAAAAATGTGATAAGTCGGATTCTACAAAGTTGTTACTATGAATAAAGCAAAAAATATTTGGGAATACTGGTCTGTTTTTCTTTCTTGCCATACTCCCTAACCAGCCGGAATAGATATCGGGAAAACAGTTGGTACCACATTTTATCCGAACAAACAGACAGTATCTCCAAGGAACCTATCGTGACAACTAAAGATTTCATTTTCCTTAGACTGGAGACAGACTATTCGGAGAAATATACAATTAGCGGGCAAATCAGTAAATACAAAATGAATAAATGGGCGAAAGAAACAGAAAGAGCAACAGGCAGGCAAATTGCTTTTGTATTCAATGACTCTATCATAGCCAGGCCACGGGTTAATTGCAGAATTGAAAATGGAGTTTTCTAAATTACCTCCATTTCTGATAAAAAATTGCCGGACATATACAAAGAACTGAAACAGGAAAAAATTGATTCCATTGAAGTTCTTTTCAAGGACTGGGAAAAGGACTCCCTTTACTGTACCATGTCCCCGGAATGCAGAGACTCCATAAGAAAGAATGGCGACTGATTATTAGGAAGTCACTGCATGGATAGACCTTGGCTACTAAGTCCGAGGAGCACTATTGGTACAGCATAACGGATTCCACTGAATATAAACAGTTGGAAGGAAGAACTTCGCAAGCCCAATCTCAGCAGCAGAGCTTCAGACTATATGAAGTCAAAATCATATCTGGCATATAAAACATACATATACAACAATCCTGAATACATCAACCTTATGTTCCTAAGTTTCCTTTTCAAAGAAATCAGGGGATTGTACAGCTGTCTGGTAGATGATATTATTCAGACCAAATATACTTCCGCTCCAAGTATAAAGACATTCGTGGAAAAAACTGACAACTCTGATGACGAAAGATTTGCTGTATATAAATGGCAGCGAAAAGTCTGTTTTTTGATGAACAAGGAGAAATAAATATATGAAGAGGGAAAAGCCATGTTTTCATATAGAAAGAAAAACGCTGAAGAAAGGACACCGAACACGTTCCAAGACACCGTGAATCTTTTCAAATGACCTTCAACATAATATATGTCATTTCAAAGGGGACAGTTCCATGTATTCCCGGGACATATCCAGACTTCCATATTCTCCAAACCTGTTATAAACTGCGAACTTCGTGGAAGTAAGTTCTTCAATATCCCAATAATGGCTCTCACCGAAATAAATCGTACTGGAACCCTGATCATAAAAAGCCCACCGGTAATAAATTTCTGTTTTGGATTCCTCCTCATTCTTGTTGGTCCAAATGATGGTACGTGTACAAGTGCCGTCCCTTTTGAACTGATAGATTTCCCGGGATGTTTCTCCTGCATCATGAATGGTATTTTCAGTGGACCATGTCACGTCACAAACCAAAGAGATGACGTTATTCTCCCCTTCCGTATAATATCCGTTCTTTTCAACACACCCGGTCAGAAAAAAACTGTAGAGAGAACCAGACATATGCACAACCTGTTCATCTGCATAAGAATTTGGGATCCGCAATATATGGAACATCCTCATTTAGACTGATCACCTCAAAATTCCAGTTCATATCATTGTTTGTCAACAATTCGAAACAGGGGACTATATGATAACCGACACCGTAGAATAACACACTGACATCCTTCTTCTCTATGTCATCATCCAGTTCACATGTTACCAGAAACGCCCATCCTGCATTCTTATAAGCCTGTGGATTCAAATCCAAAGACGTCTCAATATTATTGCAGCCATCAATATAACACTGTTCCTTGTAACCGGTCACATCTAAAGAAGAAACTGTTGAAGCATATCCTCTTCCAACCGTTTTCTGACGCAAATTCACCGGAGAGTCATCTTTTATACGGCTCACGTAAATCTCATCTTTAGTTATCATTACGATATAGTCAACACTACGGGAGGAAAGCAACTGGTCCGACACACGATTTATATGGGAAAGACTCCTGTTGAAAGTTTCAAGATTTAGAGAATTGACCGAGTTCAGTTCTTCCGCTGCGGAATTTTTTAGATATGACAAGGCGGAACTACGTTTGTTCGAATTAACATAATATCCATGGGTCATTTTATTGATATCCACAAATTCATTCAAGACAATGGCATCCTGCTCGTAATTACGGCTTGCAGGAGTAGGAACATTCAGATTATCCTGACAACCCTGAAAAAACAAGGCAAACAGTACTAAAGCCAAGGAAAGAAGCTGTTTCATAAAAGATAACATTAACGATTTCTACTAAAAAGAATGATTAACAAAAATAATAACAAATGGTATTATATAAAAACAATAGAGATATAAAACATGTTAACATTAACATGAATTACAATAATATACCTTTCTGTTTATGCGGTAAATTCCGCCATATCAGATCATCACATCATATTAGCTATTTCTTTCCTTAAACGCCTTTCCGTAGTATTCCAAAGCCTTCCGCTTTCTATCCGTCTCTTCTTTGGTCAGTGAAAATCCCATATATTTGCAAGCATGGTCATTCCGCAATATGCAAATACACATTCTCTTGTAAGTGGGGATTTCCTTGAACTCGGCGATATCAATATCATCCAGATACTCCATCCTAACAGGCTTCTTGACCGTCCTGTAATTTGTATTTCCGCCAACCTGAATCGGCACATGGCGTTCCTTCAGCTTACGTATCACCTCCTCACCGAGAACACCGCCTTTCTCCCTCCAGAACCTGATACTCGTTGCAAGCTTGCTCAAATACCTCTGTCTTGTACGCTCGGGAAGGGTGGAGAGAAGAAATTCCATAAATGACTTCCAGGTATACCCAGCAGGAAGAAGGATTTTTTGTCTGCCCATGGCATGCGTATTTCCATAAAGACCGGAAAAATTAACACCGTTGACACGCCCTATCATCCGCCCCCACATATCAGGGTCTATGGCCCTGTACAAGGAGAGGCTTTCTATAGCCTCACTGATGAAAGGACTGGCCACACGCTGTCTGTCAAGGCTCACCCCAGCCTGATAATAAAGATCATACAGATGGTTATAGTCCCAGCGGAATTTGCCGTTAGCCACCCAAATGTCAGTCGTTTTCCAGTCATAAAGAGGATAAAAATTGTAAATATCCTCATCAACACGGGTACTCCACTCACAATCTTTGTATTTCTCCTTCACACCCCGGTAAATACTACGCCATCTGTTATAGCTTTCCTGAGTACGGAGTCCCACCAGGCAACAGGTACGTACAGCTTTCTTGCGTGAATGTATCCATCGTGAGAATTCCGCCTGAAAGTCATAATCCCACATCCGACTATCATAAAAGGGAAAATCATCTGCTGTCAGTGCATTGGAAGGCATGGGACGTACCCACATAGTTTTCTTATTTTCATCCCAGGGACGCCAATAATCCTGATACATGGAAGTGCACGTGGTGACACGGAAAGGAACACACACATGGTAAATTTCGATAAAATCACAATTGTTTTTGAAAGTGCGCTCCACATAGTCAACCGTCATCCTGTACTGGATCTCATAGTCCATATAAAAAACGCCTATATTACGATGCAGGTTATGCCTGTGAATATAGTCAATACACAGGTTGAAAAGAACACCGCTATCTTTTCCGCCCGAAAAGGAAATATAGATATTGTCAAATTCCCGAAAAATAAAATCCAGCCTTTCCTGTACCAGTTCATAGACATTCTTCCGTCGTTCTTTCACATTGGTCATTGTTTCAATCCTCCTTGTAAGGCAAAGATAATGGAAATGCTACAATTAATAAATACTCGGACAGAAAGAAATGAACAGACTGGTAAAAAAGGAAACCGGACAAAAAGAAAAGGAGACAGTATCTCAAACGATACCATCTCCCGCATTTTGGATATTCTTTTATCTCTGATACCCTTCCGGCAATATCAGGGAAATTTTATTCTTTATTTTTCCGATTTTATACTTCTCCAATTCTTTTTGACATAGCTTCGACTCTGTAAATCCCTGTTGTCTGGTCAGTCGTCTCATACCATCCAACACTCAGTTCATAATCCCCGGAAGTTCAGAGGAGATAATCGTTTCCGACAAATTCGACCCAATCTCCGACTTGGAATCTAGAACTTTAGACGTTATAAAAGTCTCTTTCATTCATGTTTCCAAATGCAAAAAACGCGCATTTCAAGAGCCCAAATCCTAACTAGTGAACGTAAAAGTTATTTCTTGTTTTTTTGTTATCTGCTGAAAGAGAGGATGGCGGGTGAATAGCTACGCCTGCCATTCTTTCTTCATATAAAAAGGAGGTATCAGAAAGAGGAAAATTCTTATACGTGATGAAATGGTAAGTGGTAAGGAGGAATATGCCATGTCCTTTAAAGCCGCTTGAAATAACCTTTAAATTTGAAAGTATGGCAGCAGACAAAAAACAAAACAGGAAAAGCCCAAGCGAGGAAACGATCAAAGCGCTTGGCAACAGTATCGATGAGTGCTGGAATGAATTGAACAATCTCCCCCAAAAAGAGTTCCCGCCTGTTCAGGTTGGAGAAATCATATCTTCCACGTGGAATAATGCTTCTGGAAAGGAGAATGAAACAATACAGCCGGTAGGAGAAGTGATACAGGAACAGCCATGTGACGATCTAGATAGTATTTTAGGGAAAAGTATTAATCAGTCTATGAAAGAAGCGAAAAACAAGCCAGTCCCGACAATTCTATGGGGAGATGATGGTAATGGAAACGGATTATGGTATGAAAATGAACTGGCCGTGCTATTCGGAAGGACGAATACCGGAAAAAGTATATATGCGGTTCAGATAGCGGAACATATAACCAAAAATCTTAATAAAGGAGTACTGTATATTGACCTGGAGATGTCAATGAAGCAGTTTCAGCAGAGGTATACTTCAAAGGACAGCAGGTTGCATGTCTGGTCCGAGCTTCTTAAACGACCGGAAATGGAAAAAGTTGAGTGGGCATTGGACAATCCTGAAAAGTGTCTGGAATTGTTAAGAAAGATGCTTGACACATTATCTGTTAAAATATTGATACTCGACAACCTCACATTTCTAGTCAATAACGGAGGAATGAAACCGGAAGATGTGAAACTGATCTGCTCGAAATTATGTGAATGGGCCAAAGAAGGGTATTCAATTCTCGTCATAAACCACACGCCAAAAATCCCTCCCTTTACACCCCTTGACCTGAACCATTGCCTGGGATCAAGCATGTTAACTAATTTTGTTCAGTCAGTATTTGCCATCGGAACATCGAGTAAGAATCCGTCTTCCGAAAGATACGTGAAACAACTTAAAAGCAGGAATGGAAAAATTGTATGGGATGAAAGCCATGTCTTACCCTACACCATTGATAAGACTGTCGATCCTACAATGCTACAATTCATCCAACCCGGTAAATCAAAGCAGAATGTTTCATCACCCAATCCGGTCCAGACAGCAAGGGAATCCGACCTGTTACAAAACGCGAACAACTTACTACTGAAAGAAATCAGAAGATATCATGAACAGGGACTTTCCAACAGGCAGATAGCCGAAGAACTGAATATATCCCCTACGACTGTTGGTAATAAGCTAAGACAGATACAAGCAACATCCAATGAAGAAGGAGATAATCAGGATGCTTAATGATGTCCACAGGTGTCCATTAAGTGTCCACCTCTGTCCATAGTGTAAACTTGTGTTCATTACTGTCCATAATATAAATAATTGGACACTTCTCTCTTCTTTTGGCTGTTCATCTTATATAACAAATAAGGACTATACAGATAATTAAAGTCAATGACCAAAAGAAAAAAAGATGTCCATTATTGTAAACCTATGTAAACAACTGTCCATTATATAATAAATTGGACACTATTTTCTCTTCTTTTTGGTCATTACTCTATTATTTACTATATTATTATCTATAGAATAACCAAAAAGAAAGAAGAATTATAATAAGTGTCCATTTTTTATAGTAATGGACACAAGTTTACAGTGGTTTACACTATTGGACAGTGATGGACACAGGTGACCACTCAATAATCACCTGCAATAAATAGAATAACCAAAAAGAAAAGAAGAATTATGGTAAGTGTCCATATTTTATAGTAATGGACACAAGTTTACAGTAGTTTACACTATTGGACAGTAATGAATACAAGTGACCACTCAATAATCACCTGCAATAAATAGAATTAATAAAAAAGTCATGAAAATAGATTATTACAAGAAAAAGACATATAAGAGACCATATCGCCAGTTTGATATAACGGAAATATTAAGGCAGATACAGGATGGTACATATCGGAATGAAGTTGAAAAGGTCAGAAAGGCTACAACACAGGAGGAAAAGGATGCGGCAAAATATGAAGCTTCCGGATTTACTTTCTCCGGCACTTTCAAGGAACGGAGGAGTGACAGTCTGATTCAACATAGCGGATTGGTGGCTATTGATATTGACGGGCTGAATGAACGTGTGGGAGAAGAGAAGGAAAGGCTGGAACAAAACCCGTATACCTTCTCCGTTTTCCGCTCAATTTCGAATACAGGCCTTAGAGTATTGGTGAAAGTTCCCGACGGGCTGGACGCTCATACACATAAACTATACTATAATGCCATAGGAAAGTTTCTCAATGTGGAAAGCGACTCACAGGCACAGGATGTTTCACGATATACCAATGTAACCTATGACCCGAAACTTTATTGTAATCCGGATTCTCTGATATGGAATATGGAGACTGAAAATACACAACAACCGGAGCAGATAAAGACCGGAGCAAGAAATGAAAGGAAAATTGAATATTATAAAGGAGATATGATTATGGATGAAGATGAGAAAATACAGGTTATACTCTCATGGACCAGGAATGAGTTTAAAGAGGGGAGCAGGAACAGGTGCGTATATGAAGCCGCCTGCAACCTGTGTGAATATGGAGTGACCGAAGATAAGGCGCTTGAGGTTCTAGCAGAATATGCGGAAACAGGGTTCTCTGTTGATGAGATAGAGAAGGCGGTCAGAAGTGCATATAAACATACACAACCATGCAGCAAGGAATTATACAGAAAAGAGCCGTTGGGTGAGATGAAGGAGCTGTTTTCAAAAGTTAAAACCGACACGGATTCTAAAAAAGAACAGGACTCTTCATGTTGTCATCTTTGGGAGTTCATGTCAGTTTATAGACCCGGAATGAAAGTTGTTATCGTAGACAGTGACGAGGTTGCTGAAATGATGGGACAAATCATACCCGGATTCCAATGGTTCTCAACAAACGGGCAACAACTCACAGCCCAGCTACTCAGAGATATACCTAAATCACAGGGAGTATTGGTCTGTCCCCGTTTGCAAAAGTCACTACATGGATATCAGTGTAAAAGGGAGATAGAGGATCTGCAATGGGACGCCGGGTATAACTTGAAAGTCTGGAGATGGTGGGAGAAATTTAGGCCAGCCATGGAAGACTATCAGAACGAATGTTCGATTTATGATGTGATTTGCAGGGCATAGAACAGGAAGAAGAGGACAATCCTTTCTTCAGGTACATAGGTGGTAATTTAAACAGTGTCATGCTCTGTCCTCTATCAAGCTCAACGATCGGTGAATGGCTGTGTGGTTATGCAGAACATAGACAGCCGTTTTGATGTAAAAAACATCGCTACACAACCTCTAAAGAGGTGGGTGATGTGGTAAAGAACAGGTATAATTAGAGATTTAAAACAAGGCATCAGCATATAACCTTCTCATATATTAAAATACCATTTCTTTACAAAAAAAATAAAGATTTGAAATGTATTTTGATTTCGCATTGTTTATTATAATTAATTTATATATCTTTGCACGTGGAATGAGGAAATTCTCTCCAAGACATATTAGATTAAGAAAGAAGCGTTATGCTAATCATTCAGTCGGAAACCTAAGAAATTTCTCAGATATACAAGCGATGACAGCATAGTGGTTCTCCCGATATAACGTGGACTGCTATTGACACATTTATTTGTATATTTTTTCTAAAACCTCCAATTGAAGATGTGAGTATTACAGTTCCACGCTTCGTGTTTAATATATAAAAGCCTTTTTAGGGACTGGAAAGACGCCGATATACTATATGAGAAAGTTAAACTATTTAAACTATTGTCTTTTAGCCATATCACTCGTGGCATGCGGTCCTTCAAAACCAAAAGCTTCTGAAACAGAAGAAAGTTCAGAAACAGAAAATGTAGAACAGATAAAAGAAATCTCGTTAACAGATACTCCGCTTGAACTAGCAGATTTTGCAGTAGAATGTTTTAGAACTAATGAACGAGAAAAATTATTGCCATACACAACGGAAAGATGCAATAAACGTTTAACCGAAGACATGGCAATCGAAGAACAGATGAAAAATGACAAGGGTATAAAAAAAATGCGCGAGCGGCTACAAGTTACAACCTACACCCGTTCTCAAGTGAAAGACATGGGGAACAGTAACAAATTAGTAAGATATACCAGTAATCCGTCGAAATATGATATGAAGGTCCTGCTCGAACTGCAAGAAGGTAAATGGCTGATAGATCAAGTAGGGCCTGATAGATAGTAAAAAACAGTCTGTTCAATTCAGATTATCAATTCTAATATTTATACAGAGTATTGTAATACAATGAGTCTTTTCAACATTAACAAAAACGAGTCGGTTCAACATAATGAACAGCCGGGTATTGTAGGCTCACTCATACAAATGAATGCCTCCAATGATGTACTGATGTGGAAATATCCAGCCAATGACATCATGCGCGGCGCTGTGATTAAAGTACACCAAAATCAACGAGCACTACTCTACTCAAGCGGACAGCGCATTGACAATATTGGACCCGGACGGGAGATTGTGGTAGATTCAGCTAACATTCCCGGTCTTAAACGTCTGCTCAACAAGGCAACAGGAGGTGAGACAAGCTATCCGTTTGAAATATGGTTTGCTAACATGAGTTGTGAGCACAATATAAATATAGGCATCACAGCAAACGATGGAATTTTATTTCCGGTTCTGAATAAAGCAACCGGTAGAGAAATGGATTTTCCGATTACCGCTTTCGGGTCATATCGCTTCAAATTGTACAATCCTGAAGTTTATTGCGATAAGCTGGTAGGTACCACAGAACTTTCTTCTACTGGGAATGTAAATGATTTCTTTGCTGATCAAATTAAAGTGTTGATGATAGAAGTTGTACAAGACCTTATCAAGCAAAACACTTTTACCATCACTCAACTGATGGGAGCCAGTCGTAATCTAAATGAAAACATCCGCAACAATGCCAACAAAGAATTGAAGCAAGTCTACGGAATTGAGCTGACTTCTTTTAACTTGCGATTTAATTCTCCCGCTTATCAGAAATATACACAAGAAGGTCTTGAAGGTGCCGGATTGGAAAATCGGATGGCAAACATGGGACAATATTACGACAAGGAAAATCAATATGACATCATGAAAAAAGCCGCTGCCAATTCTGGTGCAGGCAATTTTATGGGAATAGGTATGGGATTTGGCATGGGCACACAAGTGGGGCAGATGGTAGGACAAATGGCTCAGAACATAACAGGTACAAACATAGCTGCCAATCAGTCTGGACAGATAACACCACCACCGGTACCTTCTTCCACAAAAAGATTTTTCTTTGTTATCAACGGGCAAAGCGCAGGCCCGCTAGACATTCCAGCTATACAAGCGAAAATAGCGGAACAGACGATAACCTCCCAAACGCTTGCATGGACAGAGGGCATGACCGCATGGGCGGCGGCTTCGTCCATCGCCGAGTTGTCGTCCCTGTTCGCCACAGTTCCTCCTCCCATCCCGAATAGTTTATGAAACCCTACAAATAGACATGATTATGAATAGAACAACATCTACTCTCCTGATGGCTCTTGTGGTAGGTGGTCTGACCATCGCTCTTTACACCGCTCTCCTGGGCAGCATGTATTTGCAAGGTTATTGGATTGCCGACCTAATAACGCTATTGCTGGCGGAAGCGGCTCTCATCGGGGGCTACGCTGGCATGATAGGCTACGGCAAACTGACAACGCAGGCCATTGCCCGGTGGAGCATAGTCCGGCAGGCAGGTATCTGGTTTGCCTTGCTGGCCATAGCGCATACCGTATGCTGCATCGTCATTCCTTTCAGCATAGAGACCGTGTATTGGATTGTATTCGGCATAGCGGTTGCAGCGTGTACGGTGAGAATGTTTTTTGTGCATACAGGCGCAATCATTCAAGAGCAAACGGAAAGCAGGCAACAGGCGCTGCACGCCAATCAGCAAGCCATAGCCCAAACCTTGCGTATGCCTACCGCGCGGTTGGTTCGCGCGATTCAAGATTCCACGGCGGAGCAGAGCCTGAAATCATCGGCTGCCGATGCAGTCAGAGCCATCTCCACTATGGTAGACGGATTTGCCTTGAAGAAAGTAGAGCGGAACACTCCGCTAACAGAAGAAATCGGTCGATGGAAAGCCCGCTTGGCGCAAATGGCAGATGTGCTGGAGGTCGGCGGAGACACTGCCCCGACTTTACAAAAGATTGCCGGAGAAGCGCAAGCGGAAGCGGAAGTAATCGGCAACCTGTATCTTTAATAACGAACCACCTAAAAAAAACTATATGATAGAGAACTTAAAATGTCCTAATTGCGGAGGTCCATTAGATACCGCAAAGACCGAAGGTAATATAGCCGTATGCCCCTGGTGCGGTAACAAGCTCCTGCTGTCCGGCTTATCAACCGGAAAGCAGGACAAGAAGAAGGACGAGGAGGAAGATGATGATGAAAATTTTCAGCTTCAATACTATCGTCCCCAACTGACTGTGGAGCAATTTGAGGCCAAGTGCCAGTACCTATTCGACAACGATCCACTCCTGCCCGACGATATTTTCCACGAGATAAACTTCAAAGAGATAAAGCGCGTATTCCTGCCCACCTGGGTTTTTCGGGGAAAAGCCAAAGGCAGCATAAACTGGTATGAGCATGACAAGTTTGAAAGGCGGGCGGTAGATGAATATTTCGTATTCCGAACCGTTGCCAACCGTACTTCTTCCGGTTTTGTGCCGGACGACTTGATTAAAGCGTCAAAGGCATTTGAACTGAACTTTGCAACGGATCCTGAAACGATGTGGTGCGATGAGTTTTGCGAAGAGTATCTGCCTTCCGTCGACTTTGAGCTAGACGATACTATGAGCAACCTCAACAACCAGCACCGCCTATTTCGCGAGAGCATGAACGACCTCTATATCCGATCGGCAAACATCGGCCAGAGCGCCAAAACCATAGCCTGCAATGTCGAATATAAGTTTGATGATGAGTTCGACGAGGTGGAAGATACGGAATATGTGCCTTTCTACATCATCGGGTTCAACTATAAAGGACAGGACTACCACTTGATGAGCGACGCGGTTAACGGCTCGTGGTTTTCCTATCATCTGCCGGAAGACAAACAGCGGAAGAAGATACTGGAAGGAGTGGAATTCCCCAATTGGGCTGTCATACTGTTGATGGTTATTTACATCGGGCCGCCTTTGCTGTGGATATTCGGTCCGCTAAAGTTCACTACACTTTTGTGGCTGGCCATCCCGGCTTTCATCATAATTCCTATCATCTGCTGGATTGCCACAGAGAAAGCCAAAGAAAAGAAAAAAGCAATTATAGAAAACGCTAAAAAAGCAAGAAAACAATAGCCATATGGAAAACATGAAATTGAAAATCTCTGAATGGTGGAATGCGCCGCAAAAAAAAGACTTTAAAAGCCTGCTGTTTGGCAAAGAGACTCTGAGGCTTATGCTTACGGTATTAATCACTTCATTTTTGGTGATGTGCGTCATGTTTATCGTCCAGATGAGTTCTGTTGAGCCGGAAACGGAGGATACCATAGCTTTTATCGGGGTCAGCGTTATCTCATTGGTGGGATTATGGAAAGCCTTGGCCAATATTCGAATGCTTGAGAGGGGGTTGGAAAAATTTGCATATGCCTGTATAGCGGCTGTATGGGGCTATCTGGCATTCCAATTAAGCATGTTCCTCTTCGTCGCTTTTGTCATCTATCTGGTTTGCTGTTTCTTCGGCATGGCCAAATTTGATCTGGTTAAAGAACTGTTTCCCGGCAGATCCCAGGATGGAGGAGAAAACGAATCTGGAGAAAGTCCTAATTACGGAACTCTCTGCCAAGGTGTCAGCGGCGACTATATACAAGGGAAAAACGGCGAAAGCTTAAGGGTGACCGATGACCTTGGAGGAGGTGATGTGCGGACAGAAAACGGCCAGCGCTATCATATAGACAGCAATGGTTATGCTACAAAAATATAACAAGAATATGATACATATGACCAATTAAATCAACGACTTACACGTAAAATATATGAAAAGAAATCTTTATTGCGCAATAGGCGGGCTACTCTTGTTCTTCGCCGCTTGTTCCGAGGAGGAAAAAAGCCCCTCCTTCACCATTCTCGTCCAGGATCTGCAACGAAACAGCGCTACAGTGACAGGCACTCCACCAAAGGCTGAAAGCGAAGCGGGAAAAACAACTGTCTATAACGACTGCGGCATCTATTGGAGCGATACCAATCCTAACCCCACTGATGTCGATAGGCGCGTCACTGCCCAACCGGACGCAAACGGCAACTTCCGCATATCGTTGACAGAATTGAAAGGAGCCACTACTTACTATGTGAAAGGATATGCTAGAGACTACTCTAAGACATTGGAAAGCGAAGCAATATCATTCACAACACCGGGAGGCAATCCACAATTTAGCATCAGGGTAGCATTCCCGGGTGAATGTCATGTAACCATCATTGATCTTGGAGGAAAAGAAATTAAAGAAACGGGATTATGCGGTGTAATTGTCAGTGATGTCCCAAGTGACTTTATACCCGACATCAACAACTCAATGCGTGAACCACAGACTCCCTTTTGGAAGAACAATGATAAAACGGCATTCACAATGACTATCCCATTTAATGGGAATGTACCTGACTCTTATGCAAAACAAACTTATTATGTTCGCGCATATATCATTACTGAAAACGGTATCGGATATAGTGACCGGTTTACTTACAAGTCATTCGATCGATAAGTCATGCAAACAAATTCTCTACTTAAAAATTCTTCTTTTTCATCCGTTGACGAAATGAGACAGATCCTTAATTCCGTCAACGGATCATATTGATGATTGTTGTAGCATTTTACCAGACTTGTCTTTATATTTCAAGGCAAAAAGGATTTCAAGGTTCAAAGCCCATGCGATTACTGTAAGGTAATATACAACTTATGCAACTAACATGAATATGAAATCCATTTTTAAACAAGATAAAAACATATAATTGATATTCTTCAGTAGCAGTCGAAGTATCAAACTTCGGAACATCTTCGGTTTTAAATTAGTATGTCACCGACAAAATAATTTGTTCCTTTGGTTTTCTTTCCATCAATATTATCGTATACAAGAATCATTGTTCCGTCTTTACTTTAAAAGGATTCTTGCAAAATCGTAACAATTGTTGCTGCTATCCTTGGATCAAAAGGATGAGAAATTGATTCTTCTGGTTCAAAATAAAAAGTATATACTTCGTCAGTCCGGATAATATATAGAGCAATCAACAAAATGATTGCAGTAATAATTAATAGCCCCTCTTGTTATTGGGGATTATATTCTTAATCCTTTTCGCTGTTTGTCTTCATCACTATTGAAATTTTGTGGAATGACTGATTAATTCTGCCATTGGGTACCTGTCAAAAGCCCATTTCCCGATTGTCTCCAGACCATTCGTACCAGAATCATCCGTATTATCAACCCAAATCATTCCTCGTAAGACTGAACGTGTAGAGCGATTTCTACGCGGAGACCATTAACCGAAAGAGAAAATCATAGCGCCGCCAATGCCGCCACGCATTCCTCCTGTATGGATCTGATGTAGTCCAGTACCAACAGTGGGTCGATACTTTTTCCATTGAGCTTGCAGGTGATGTGCAGGTGTTCGCCCGTGCTGCGCCCCATCGAGCCGGTAATTCCTACCACGTCGCGCGGACGGACTGCCGCCCCTTTGCCGACGAGTACCTTCGAGAGGTGGCAATAGCCGACCGTGTAATTGCCGTGCCGCAGGGTGACATACTTGCCGGATGCCTTGTCCTGCCCGACCTTCACGACCACACCCTCCATCATGGACAGCACCTTGTCGCCCCGCGCGTGCAGGTCGATACCATCGTGGAACTTCCTTTTCCCGCTGAACAGGTCTTTCCGGTAGCCGTAAGACGAATTTATCTTTATTCGTTGTAGCGGATAGCTCACGCTGAGATAGCGGTCCACCCATTCCTTTTTGCGTGCATCGACCGGCAACACTACCGTGCCGCCGGTCGGCGTGTCCCGTGCGGAAACTGTTCCGGGCAAAAGCCCTTCCTCGCTCTCCTCCAGGGAGGCGATTGCCACCTTGTAGCGAACCGGTACTGCCATAACCGTGTTGAATTGCGCGTGGACGGGCGGCGCAAAACACGAAACGCCCATCATTATCATCCATAAAATCTTTCTCATGCGGCAAATATAACAAGCTCTTTCCAAGACTGGAGAGCGATGCCTTCCTTTCTCGCCAAAATATGCTTAAACGCTTCTTTTAAGTATGATAATTTCGGTAAAATCATACTTAAAACATCGAATTTCATTCGTGTAATGATTTAATACAGCACTGTTTCGTATGACCGAATAAAAACATCCTGTATTTGCAGAGTACAATTTATAATACATATCAGAGTATGAAACAGACACAATTTGAATTGAATGAAGTGCCTTATCAGACACTAGAACGGTTTGGCCTGACACAAGAGATGATCGAAGACTTGCCGATGCACGTTCTGAACAAAATTTGTGACGGCCTCCATTCTCCGGTCCTGCCCGTCCGGGTACATGACGAGGAAGGGGAAACGGTCGAGAGCCGCACCCGCTTCGCCCTTATCCGCATGGAGAACGGGCCGGCGGATGTGGTGTAGCCACAATACACGGTCTGTCCGCCTTTTCCAAAGAAGTAAAGATCTCGGCCAATGTAAATTCCGGATGACTGATATCCCCCAGCCCCAGGCTAAAAGTCAGAGTGGCAGTGATGGGATCAAAACCAAACTTCGCATTAATAGATCTCAATCCCTGCACCAATGCCATAAACGCTTTCCTACTTTTAGTATTCAACGTTTCAAAAACTTTTTGTCCGATTACATTCGTATTATACAAATCGTATAATACAAATCCAATAAAATCGACTCTCACCACCGAGCCTGAAAAGTTTTAAAAGCCCAAAAGCTACATCTTCCATTAAATCTCGTACCTTTGCTGTCGATTTTAAATATCATATAATAATGAAGAACTTTATCAAGGGATTCCGGTTTACTCCCTCCAATTATCCGGCTGCAGTAGAAGAGAAAATACAGAAATACAGAAAACAAGGATACAAACTTCCGCCACGTAAGGTACTCCGTACCCCCGAGCAACTGGAAGGGATTCGTGAAAGCGCAAAAATCAATACAGCGTTGCTGGACTATATTTCGGAGAATATCCGTGAAGGGATGTCCACAGAAGAGATCGATGTGATGGTGTATGATTTCACAACCGCCCACGGAGCTATTCCCGCACCGCTCAACTATGAAGGATTTCCCAAAAGCGTCTGCACAAGTATCAATGATGTAGTGTGTCATGGGATACCCAACAAGCACGAGATTCTCAGAAGCGGTGATATTATCAACGTAGACGTTTCTACCATTTACAAAGGATATTTCTCCGATGCATCCCGGATGTTTATGATTGGAGAGGTCAGCCCTGAAATGCGCAAATTGGTTCAAGTGACCAAAGAATGTATGGAAATAGGTATTGCAGCCGCACAACCCTGGAAGCAATTGGGAGATGTAGGCGCAGCTATCCAAGCGCATGCCGAGAAGAACGGATTCAGTGTGGTACGTGATCTTTGCGGACATGGCGTAGGGATGAAGTTCCATGAAGAGCCGGATGTAGAACATTTCGGACGGCGAGGCACTGGCATGATGATCGTGCCGGGAATGACTTTTACCATCGAACCGATGATCAACATGGGAACTTACGAAGTATTCGTAGACGAAGCCGACGGATGGACAGTCTGCACGGACGACGGACTGCCTTCCGCCCAATGGGAAAACATGATTCTGATTACTGAAACCGGAAACGAAATTCTTACATATTGATGGAACTGATTCTACTCATTGCGATTGCCATATTAGTGACAGTCCTGCTGGTATTGGCTCTGACGAAAGGCAACAATCAAACGCAAGCGGAACAATTACAGATAGCCCTGCGCCAACAAATGCAAGAGAACCGGGAGGAACTGAACCGCAGTATCCGGGAACTCCGCATGGAAATGACGCAGACGCTCAACCAGAATATGCAGCAACTTCAAGACGTTCTGCACAAAAACATGATGACTACCGGAGAACTGCAACGGCAAAAGTTCGACATGATGGCCCGCCAGCAGGAAACGTTAATAAAATCCACCGAGAAACGTTTGGATGATATGCGTCTGATGGTGGAGGAGAAACTGCAAAAAACACTGAACGAACGAATTGGGCAATCCTTCGAGATAGTCCGTTCGCAACTGGAAAATGTGCAGAAAGGGCTGGGAGAAATGAAATCTCTCGCCCAAGATGTCGGCGGACTGAAAAAGGTATTGAGTAATGTGAAAATGCGGGGCACATTCGGAGAAGTCCAACTGGGTGCTTTATTGGAACAGATGATGAGTCCGGAACAGTACGATGCCAATGTCAAAACAAAAAAGAGCGGAACAGAATTCGTCGAGTTTGCTATTAAACTTCCGGGAAAAGATGACACCAACAGCACTGTTTACCTCCCGATTGACGCTAAATTCCCCAAAGATATTTACGAACAGTATTATGATGCATTCGAGGCCGGAGATACCGCACTGATGGAGTCATCCGGCAAGCAACTGGAAAATACGATCAAGAAGATGGCAAAAGATATTCATGACAAATATGTGGACCCACCTTTCACTACGGACTTTGCCATCATGTTTTTGCCATTCGAAAGTATCTACGCTGAAGTTATCCGCCGTACCAGCCTCGTAGAGACACTCCAAAAAGAATATAAAATTGTAGTGACCGGACCGACGACATTAGGCGCTATCCTCAACAGTCTGCAAATGGGCTTCCGCACCCTGGCGATCCAAAAGCGTACCGGAGAAGTGTGGACTGTATTGGGAGCTGTCAAGACAGAATTCGGCAAGTTCGGAGGACTGCTTGAAAAGGTACAAAAGAACCTCCAAAGTGCCGGCGACCAACTGGAAGAAGTGATGGGGAAACGGACACGTGCCATTGAACGCAAACTACGGCAAGTGGAACAGTTACCCCATGAAGAAAGCCGGAAAATTCTACCTATTGACGGAATAGAAGAAGAGGAAGAATAGTCTCACAGGCTATCAGAGTTGCATTACGGATATAATCATCAGAATATGTTTGTCAAGAACGAATCGTTGTGCCCTTTGTCGTAACGGAACGCAGCGCCAGTTTTTTCACCCAAAGCACAAAGATTCCTGTCAAAATAAGGTTCAAGACCAAAGTCAATACTGAAATCACCAATGCCGGACCTCCCAGATTATATCCTAATGCTATGAAAATAATCCCCGCTCCCACTTCGCCACGGGTAAACATACCGATCGAAAGAGCCAGGCGCTCACTCAACTTCCGGTCGCGATAGAAGAACATCGGACAAAGTTTTCCTAGATTTGACAGTAAAGAAACAATCACGACATGGAATAGAATCATTCCCCACGACATCATTTCCTGCGAACCGGTCACCGAATGTGTACCGGCATGAGTCTCCGCAAAGTTCACTCCGATAAAATGAGGCATACTCATCCCCACCAGAAACATAAACAGAAAGGAGATTCCCGTAGCAACCGACCGTTCAACCGGTGTATCATGCTCTTTATGCTTCATGATCATTCCCAGAACAAATGCCGGTAAAAGCACTTCGATATGAATGCTTCCCGCTTCTCCGTATAGTTCCTTGCTGCCAAGATAAAGTATCTGAGTAGCCAGAAATATAATAACAGAATAAAAGAGGATAGCCTTCCAATCCTGCCGCCAATCATATTTATTCAATCGCTGCCAGCCGATAGACAGCAATAGAAACACAATCACCACTACAATAATCAACTGCCAGCGCAAACCGATCATCATAATCTGAAGAGGAATCATCAGGATAATCGTGTCCAGATCATCGAAGATAGCCAACACCTGTATTTTCTTATAAATCCAACTGGATTTCAATCCGATAGCAGCCAGCATTGTAAATAAGATACCCGCAGAGGTAGGGGCGGCAAAACGGCTTAGCAACAGATTCTCTTTCCATGCCTCCCAGCTATTCCAGTAATCGGGCGGAAGTAATATGAACACATAATAAATAGCAATCATAAACCAAGGGAGAGCAGCCGTTGCCATCGCTATAAAATAATCTTCGGCATAACTTTTCCAGCGGGACTTGTCAAGAACAAATTCCCGGCCCACGTTAATCATTATAAAACTAAGACATACATAAAGCAATACGTTAGAAATGGACTTGACAACTCCATACCCCTCTCCTGCTATCATTGGCAGGAATTGTGAAATGACGAGCCCCAACATCAGGAAGCCCGAAAAAGACAGTACTTTTCTCATATTTATAGTTGTTGCTGGTATATTAAAAACTAACCGCAAGTCAATTTGTTCAGCGCATATCTCTGAAAAATTGCTTGCGGCAATGTTTTAATCCAATTTCAGTACGGCAAGGAAGGCTTTCTGAGGAACCTCCACGTTGCCAATCTGCTTCATCCGTTTCTTACCCCTCTTCTGCTTTTCAAGCAGTTTTCGTTTACGGCTTACGTCGCCACCGTAACATTTGGCTGTTACGTCTTTACGGACTGCCTTGATGGTTTCACGCGCTATAATCTTAGCTCCAATAGCCGCCTGGATAGCAATCTCAAACTGTTGGCGGGGAATCAGTTCTTTCAATTTCTCACACATCCGGCGTCCCATATCATAGGCATTGTCGAAATGGATCAGCGTAGACAGAGCGTCCACCGGCTCGCCGTTCAGCATAATATCCAGTTTCACCAGCTTGGAAGGTCTGAAACCGTTGGGATGATAGTCAAACGATGCATACCCTTTCGAAATACTCTTCAAACGGTCATAGAAGTCGATCACAATTTCCCCCAAAGGCATATTATAAAAGATCTCCACACGATTGCCGGAAATATATTCCTGTTTAAGAAGTTCTCCGCGTTTCCCCAGACAAAGCGTCATAATGGGGCCGATATAATCGGTAGTGGTGATGATGGAAGCCTTGATATAGGGTTCCTCGATATGATCGATCAATGTCGGGTCGGGCATACCACCGGGATTATGCACCTCCTTCATCTCTCCCTGTTTGTCATATATATTATAAGATACGTTGGGCACGGTAGTGATCACATTCATGTCGAATTCGCGATCAAGCCGTTCCTGCACGATCTCCATGTGGAGCAATCCCAGAAAACCGCAACGGAAACCAAAACCCAATGCCAATGAAGACTCCGGCTGGAAAGTCAAAGAAGCGTCGTTCAACTGCAATTTTTCCAACGAAGCGCGCAAATCTTCAAAATCTTCCGCCTCAATCGGATAAACTCCCGCAAATACCATCGGCTTCACTTCCTCAAATCCGGCGATAGCCTGCGCGCACGGACGGCCCACATGAGTGATGGTATCTCCCACTTTCACCTCTTTTGAAGTTTTAATACCGGAAATAATATACCCAACATCTCCCGTACGAAGCTCATTGCGAGGAACCAGCTCCATCTTCAATACCCCGACCTCGTCAGCGTCATATTCTTTACCCGTATTGAAGAACTTCACCTTATCCCCTTTCCGAATCACTCCGTTCTCAATCTTGAAATAGGCGATAATACCACGGAAAGAGTTGAATACGGAATCGAAGATCAATGCTTGCAGCGGCGCTTCCTCATCTCCTACCGGATGGGGAATACGTTCGATTACGGCTGCGAGAATCTCTTCCACCCCCATACCCGTCTTACCGGAAGCACGTATTATTTCCTCACGCTTGCAGCCCAGCAGTTCGACAATTTCATCTTCCACCTCTTCCGGCATGGCGCTTGCCATATCGCATTTATTGATTACAGGAATAATTTCAAGATCATGCTCGATAGCCATATACAGATTGGAAATGGTCTGTGCCTGTACTCCTTGAGATGCATCGACAATCAGCAACGCACCTTCACAGGCTGCGATAGAACGGGACACCTCATAGGAAAAGTCCACGTGTCCCGGAGTATCAATCAAGTTCAGGATATACTTCTCACCCTTATAATTATACTCCATCTGAATGGCATGGCTCTTGATTGTGATACCTCTCTCCTTCTCCAAGTCCATGTCGTCAAGCATCTGCCCTGAAGTCACCTGAATAGTGTTGGTATACTCCAACAAACGGTCGGCCAGAGTTGACTTACCATGATCAATGTGGGCTATAATGCAGAAATTTCGAATATTCTTCATTCTGAATTCTTATTATTTTGTCTTTTTCGGTGTGCAAAGATACGTAAATGGCGGAATATAAAAAAATGCGTTGATAACATTATGATAATGTACCAACGCATTTTTTTATTGCTTAAGTGAGTTACTCGCTTAGATCAATTTGATGAAGAGTTCACCTTCAACTTCTTCCACAGAGACTTTGTCTTCTCTCAATAACCAGCCAAGTCCGAGGAACAAATCTTTGTCAACCAATTTAGTTGCTTTCTTCAATTGCTTGGCAGTCATTCCTTCTGTTTCATTCAGTGCATTCCAGATAGTACCTGCAATCACACCTGCTTTTTCTTTCAACATTTGCTTTGAAATTTTAGTTAGACATGCTTTAAATCATCCGGTCTTGAAAGACTTTCAGATTTTATTTCGGGGACAAAGATAGCTATTTTTATGTTATAGAACACTTTATTGAAGTTTTTTTTATTGATTTTGTAAGAATAATGGCTTTTTTCCTTTATTTGGGATGGTTTTCGAGATATTCAGACCAGATTCTCGCCGCTTCTTCCACCATTTTCGCACAAGGACGTTTGCTATAATATTGAGCAGTACGTTCTTCCGGAACATTTGAGACCAGTTCTTTTTTCTTCAATCCCAACAATTCGCCACAAATCAGCGACCCGTTGCGTTTTTTAAACTCAGCAGCCAATTCCTGGACAACTGCATAATTTGCCGCCTTTCCCTCGCGGTCTGTCGCTTCCGTAGCTCCGGTTTCGAGTCCTGCCACCAAGAACATACCGCAAGCAGCACCACAAGTTTCGCGCATCCGGCCTATTCCTCCACCAAAGGATGCCCCCATGCGCAGAGCCTGTTCCTGCGTGAATCCGTACATATCTGCAAAAGCTGCCACTACGGACTGTGAACAATTGTATCCGCTTTTAAAAAGCTCTACTGCTTTTTGTACTCTATCTTCCATATTATTGTCTTTTTATTATATTCATCCCGACCCTAAAAACTCAACGGTCAATCTCCAACACCATCGGACAATGATCGGAATGCACCGCCTCATTCAGAATCCGCGCACTCTTCAGCCATCGGCGTACCGGCTCGCTGGTCATACAATAATCTATTCGCCAGCCTTTATTTTTGGCACGCGAATTAAAACGGTAACTCCACCAGGTATACTCCTGTTTTTCCGGATAAAGCAGACGGAAAGAATCAATAAAGCCTGCCGAGAGAAAACGCGTCATCCATTCCCGCTCTTCGGGGAGGAAACCGCTATTCTTCGCATTACGGACAGGATCATGAATATCAATCGGTTCATGGCATATATTATAATCACCGCAAAGAATCAGATTCGGACGTGTCTTCCGCAGCTCTGTCACGTATTTCTGAAAATCCTCCAGCCACACCATCTTGAATGCCTGGCGTTCGTCCCCGCTAGTCCCCGAAGGGTGGTACACGCTTACCACCGACAAATCGCCGAAGTCCGCACGGATAAAACGGCCTTCATTATCGTATGCTTCTATTCCCATCCCGTATTCCACGTGGTCAGGTTCTTGCTTGGTCAATATGGCCACTCCGCTATATCCTTTTTTCTGTGCCGAATACAAATACGACTTATAGCCCAATGCTTCAAACACTTCCGCCGGGTATTGATCCGGCTGTAGTTTTGTCTCTTGCAGACAAAGAATATCCGGATTTTCCTGCGCCAGCCATTCCGGGAAACCTTTGGAGACAGCAGCACGCAAGCCGTTCACATTATAAGTTATAATCTTCATCATTATATATTTATTGATTCACGTTTATTTTAGGAAAACAGAAGCATGATATTCAGTACGGATACAATTATCGCAATAGTATACAGCACAAATGTGCTCCAACGACTATTCACATAATTCCCCATCACCTTTCGGGAAGATGTCAGTCCGACTTGCAGAAAGACCGTGAAAGGCAATTGGATACTAAGTATCATCTGCGAAATAATCAGCCCCTTAAAAGGATCTCCGATAAAGAAAATCAGCAATAAGGCGATTCCTAGCGATAAAAGGACTCCCACTTGCGAGTGACTGTCTTTGATGTGATAAGACTCACCGAAAATACCGGCAAAGATGGAACCTGCCGCCATCCCGCTTGTAATGGTGGACGAAATGCCCGCCATCAGCAATGCCAAAGCAAATACAATGGCAGCGTTGCTGCCCAGCAACGGTTCCAGCAAGGACTTGGCCTGTTGCAGTTCCTCCACTTGAATGCCGCTTTTAAAGAAAGTCGCGGCAGCCAGCAGAATCATGGCACTGTTAATCGCCCAACCGATAACCATTGAGAACAGCGTATCGAACAACTCATATTTCAGTACTTTCTTGATAGATGCATCATCTTTCTTGTTATACTCGTGACTCTGTATCACTTCCGAATGCAAAAACAGGTTATGAGGCATTACCACCGCTCCCAGCACGCTCATGATTATTAACATACTTCCTTCGGGAAACGAAGGAGTCACCCACCCCGCTGTTGCAGCCGGCCAGTCTATCTGCACCAAGAAAAGCTCATAAATAAACGAAAGTCCGATGACAGACACAAACGCAATGATGGAACGTTCTATTTTTTTATAGGAATTGGTGAAAAGCATGATGGACACAAAAAGCGTAGTCAGCACAGCTCCCCATACAATAGGAATATCGAACAGCATTTCCAATGCGATGGCTCCACCCAGAATCTCTGCCAGCGAAGTAGAGATGGAAGCCAGCACCGCCGTACCAAGAATAGGACGGGATACCCATTTGGGAGTATATTTGGTGGCAGCTTCCGAAAGGCAAAGTCCGGTGACAATCCCCAAGTGAGCAACATTATGTTGAAGGATGATCAGCATAATCGTGGACAAGGTAACCACCCACAGTAATGAATAGCCGAATTCGGATCCGGCGGCAAAATTAGAAGCCCAGTTTCCGGGATCTATAAATCCGACAGTCACCAGAAGTCCCGGACCAATATATTTGAAAACATCCAGTCCGCCCAAATAGCGTTTATGATCTTTGCGTTTTAAGTCTTGAAAAAGATTCTTCATTGCTGCATAATAGTTTATTCAGTACAAATATACTTATAAATAACGAGTAGGGATCAATTTTGGTTCAAAATACCGACAAATAAGGAAAACGCTACTAACATCAAAAGCCCAAAGCAGTATCATAAAAGAATGCGGATCAACACAAACTTACACAAAGATTAAATTTAATCTGCGATAATTTGCGTTAATCCGCGTTTCCTATCTTATACTTGAGACCGGATGATATCAATACCCCATCTCATGCAATGCACGGCATAACTGGTCCGGACACGAAGTGGGTCTGCCACCACAGCGTACTCCTTCAAGTTTACTTATCACATCCTCCACCTTCATTCCCTTTACCAGGCGCGAAAGACCTTGAAGATTGCCGTTGCATCCTCCCCAAAAGGCCACTTCTTTCACCACTCCATCTTCCACATTCAGTTCAATGTTGGTGCTGCAAGTGCCTTTCGTCTTATAAACATATTCCATGAACTGCTATTCTTCGCCTTCCGGTTGCATATTGGTATAAACGGTCTGCACGTCGTCAAATTCTTCCAAACGTTCCACCATCTTATCTAATGTCTCACGCTGTTCCGGAGTAACCTCTTTCAGATCGTTCGGGATATAAGTGAAGTCTCCACCGACATCTTCGAAACCACATTCTTCCAAATGTTTCTGAATGGCGGCATAGCTCTTAGGATCACCATAGATCGTAATTGTTCCTTCTTCCTCATCTTCATCATATTCATCTTCCACATTATAATCTATCAGGTCAAGAATCAGTTCTTCCATATCCAAGTCCTCTTTCTTCTTGAAAGTGAAAATACACTTATGGTCGAAAAGAAATGCCAAAGAACCCATTGTACCCAAGTTTCCGCCGAATTTGTTGAAAACGGAACGCACGTCCGCTACAGTACGGGTAGGGTTGTCGGTAAGTGTATCTACGAATACAGCTACTCCGTGAGGGCCGTATCCCTCATACGTCATGCCCTTATAGTCACTCTGGTCTTTACCCATCGCATTCTTGATGGCACGCTCGATGTTATCCTTCGGCATGTTTTCACGCTTACAAGTAGCGATCACCGAACGGAGTGTCGGGTTGTTTTCGGGTTCCGGACCACCTGCCTTTACAGCAATAGCGATTTGTTTACCCAGTCTTGTAAATGTTTTAGCCATGTGGCCCCATCTCTTCAGCTTGG